>ERZ838839.718-NODE-718-length-39171-cov-8.546324_pt1 | contig 39171 bp, 34 predicted proteins | sample MGYA00519909_ERZ838839 | MGnify/ENA primary metagenome ERZ838839 (study PRJEB31850, sample SAMEA3708843) | human gut metagenome | biome: human gut; feature: human-associated habitat; material: faeces | place: China | collected 2014 ... | reverse complement strand
ATAACCGGATGGGGTGGGGGCCGCGCGTGAACACTCGCGCGGCCCCCACCCCATCCAAGTCGCTGTCTGTCATTTGCCCCCGAACCAATAGCGCAAGCAATTGCTCTGGGGGGAATGTCTAAGCCTAGCGGATGTCCGCCACGCTCTTCCGCTCGACAAAATAGGTGCTTACCTGCGTTTTGCAGGTATATTTCTTGGGATTGGAGATGTTGCCCACCAGACGGCGCACCGCGATCTCTCCCACCTCATGCTTGAGCACATGCACGGTGGTGAGCGGCGGGTTCGAGAATGCGCCGACAGACAGGTCATCAAAACCAATAATGGAGACTTCATGCGGCACTTCAATACCAGCTTCTGAAAGCGCCCTCAGAGCCCCGACCGCCAACACGTCGTTATCTGCGAAAAAGGCGGTAGGGAGCTCTTCTCGCGGTGTTTGGGCAAGCCATGCGGCCATATCTTCGTACGCGGTCTCAAGCGTCGTGCCCAGCAGAACGTGCCAGGCGTTCTTCGATTCGACACCCGCCTCAGCGAGCGCCCGCTCGAACCCGCGCTCACGCGCCTTGAAGTTCTGGATGCGGAAATCGCCCGCAAGGTACCCGATCTTGCGATGGCCGTTTTCGATCAGATGGTTGACTGCGCGGAGGGTCGAATCCTCGTTGGACATCACAACCGCATCGAAATCGAACTGGTCGCTCCAGCTATCGAGCACGATGATGTGCGCAGCGCAATTGCGGAACAGCTCAAAATCTTCTTCACCGAGCTCGGTGCCCAGCAGCACAATGGCAGCTGAAGGATCGTGGGTAATTGCCTCGACTTGTGAGCGGGCTGCAGCCACGTCGGAGAAGTCGAGTGAAACAAAGGAGGTGCTCATCCCATGACGTCGGGCCTGGCGCTCCACACCCTCGATAACCGAAGGGTGAAACGTGCTCTCGTCGACAATCTTGCCGTTTTTACGCGCAAGGACAAATGTGATGGCGTCCAGCTGAGAGGGCTGCTGATAGCCCATGTTTTGAGCGGCGTCCCGAATGATACGCGCCGTCTCCTCGCTCACGCTGCGTTTTCCATTAAGAGCGTTGGAAACCGTCGCGGGAGAAAACCCCGTCACTCGACTGATCTCCCTCACGCTGACCTTCGCCATGGAATACTCCTAAACAACTAAACAAATGTTTTACTACATGTATAGATACCTCAAATTGTGGGGAGTCACATCGAGTATTCCGTAAACGGTTGCGATGCACACGATTCATCCCCATCGATTGCGCGCTATCCGCGGACCCAACCACATCGAGGACACCTCTACCCTGACCTTAGGCTTCCTCACGTGATGATACTTTTTGATAAGCTTATCTGATATCGACAGGCCGCATTCATGCAGGAGGAGCCATGGACATCAAGCGACGCATGGAGCGCGCAAGCGACTTCACCCCCTCGGAGCTGCAAATCGCGCGCACCGTCTCGGCGCTCGGGCCTCGACTGCAAAGTCTCACCCTCAAGGAGCTCGCCCTTGCGGCGCACGTCTCGATCCCAAGCGTGCACCGGTTTTGCAAAAAACTCGGCCTCGAGGGCTTCAAGGAGCTCAAGGTCGAAATGGCCAAATCCGACGCGCGACACACCGGCGAGCGAGGAGAGGTGGACATCAACTTCCCGTTTGCCGCCGACGACACCGCCGACGGCGTCTTGGCGCAGATTGCCTCCGTGTACGAGACGACCCTTTCCGACACGCGCGACCTGCTCGACCCCGACTCCCTCGCACACGCCGCAGAGCTGCTCGACAACGCCCTCAGTATCGACATCTACACCCAGTCACACAACCTCTACCCAGCTCAGATGTTCTGCGACCGACTACTTTCCATAGGCCGTCACGCCACGTGCTTCGAGAGCATCGAGCGGCAGTCCCGCACGGCGCTCGCCTCCGACAGGACGCACGCGGCGCTTCTCATCTCGTACTCGGGCCTTGGCCCCAATCTCAGCACCTTGCTGCCCATCCTACAGGAACGCGATGTGCCCACAATCTTTGTGGGAACGCCCCGCGGCGGGCAACTCAATCCGGGGCTCAGCGTCTACCTGCACGTCAGCGACCGCGAGAGCTTGCAAAACCGCATCACACAGTTCGCCAGCCACATCGCCGTGCAATACGTGCTCGATTCGCTCTTCGGCTGCCTATTTGCCCGCGACTACGAGCAGAGCCGGGCGTTTTTGGAACGCTCGCTTCCCATCACGAGCCTGCCCGCCCTGCGCCGTACCGAGCTCAGCCCCACCGAATACGCAGGCGTGATGCTCAACCGCCTGCGGTAACACACGCAAAAGGGTTCGAGTCACCCGCCGTAGCGCACGCCATCAATTGTCGGACGAGGGTAAAAATGTCGAAAAAACGATTCTGTTGCGTCGGTATTTTCGACAATTCCACCCTCTATGCACAGACGCGGCGGGCACACGTACCGATGGCAGACAGGGAGCCGATGCCCAGGAGGGGGCGATGCCCGTTGGATGCCGATGTCCTGCAGGGCGCGCAAGACGAGGTGAGCACTCAAAAGGGGTCACCGGTCTCGGCGTTTGGCGGCAGTCGTGAGACACTCGCGCAGCCCCTCGGCAAACTCCTCGACATGGTCCCAGGAGGCATCCTTCACCACGTCGATCACGGCCGAGGAAATCGTCACCGTGATGAGGGAGAACACGATCTTGACCACGGGGATATAGGTGAGGGAAAGGGCGAGCACCGTGAGGTCGGTGAACAGGTAGCACCGGCCCACGCGCCAACCCGTGATCTTGGATATAGAAAGTGCGAGCGCATCATCGCCGCCGGCGGAGGCGCCCTGGCGAATCACCAGGCCAACGCCCACGCCCACGAACAGCGCACCCAGCACGGCCGCCGTCAAAGGCTGGTTGGACAAATTGGGCAGCATATACGGAAGGCTCTCCCACAAGCGGTAAAAACACGCAACGGCGACCGTCGCCACGGCGGACCAGCCCAAAAAGCCGCCGCCGAGAATCTTGAGGGCAATGAGATACGAAAGGCCGTCGAGCACGGGCGACACGATGGATGCGGGCACGCCAAACCAGTGATCGCCGAAGAGCACGAGCCCTATGATGCCACCCTCGGTGATGCCCGTAACGTTATGGATGTTGTGGACGCCGAAGGTGAAGATCGCGGACCCGATCAGGATGAACGCCACGCGCTTGATGAACTCGCGCGGGCTCAGCCCCGCAATGCGCATGCCCGACGCGCGATCGCCCCTGCAGGCGCATCGCTTTGCGGGACTGCTCGTCCGCCCTTGGTGCACGGCTTCGCCGTCGGCCTCACAGACGATGCTCGAACTGTCGCCCTCCGCGGAGGAGTCGCTGCTATTGATGGTTGCCTGGTCTTGGTGCTGCGTATTCGTGCGCGGCATATATATCACGTCTCCCAAGTGATCTCGTGTATTTCTAACCTATCCGAAGAATTGAACGGCGGCAAGCTCGACACGATTGGGACACGCCCGCGTTCACGCGCTCTTCATCACTGCGATTCGAGCCCCTCCTCGGCCTTGACCTCGCGATCGACCAGAGAGGCGAGCTCGGAGGAACGAACCACCAAGATCGCCAGCGGAACAACAGCCACGAGCACACCGGCTGCCACCAGCGTTCCCTGCACGCCGAACACGTGCGCGAGCGCGGGGGCGCAAAGCAGGGGAATCGCTCCCGCCATGTTGTACCCGGCACCCATGGCGGCGTTTACGCGGCCGATGCGGTCGAGCGGCGTGTGCACCTGCACAAGCGTGTCTTTAATTGGACCAAACGCCGAGAATGCGACGCCGAGGGTGAACTGGCCCACGCACGCGACCGCGACGTAGGGCGTCGCCACATACACCAAACTTCCCACGCCCGTGATGAACAGCACGACCAGCAGCGCTCGCACGTTGATCAGGCGCGGCGGCAAGACGCCCGCAAGGGCGGCGCCGATGAGACCGCCAACGCCGGAGAGGGCCGAGAGCCACCCCATCCACTCGGCGCCGACTTGGAGCACGTCACGGTAGAACAACGACTCCAGCGGATCGAAGGCGCCGTACCCCATAAACGACAGCAACGTAGCCCAAAACAGCAGCGTGAGGACGCTACTGCCAAAAATCACCGAGAAGCCGGCGGAGATGGAGCCCTTCGGGGCGGACTCCCCCGCCGCCGCCCCGGCGTCCACGGGGACCTCGCGGGGACAATCGCCCCCAGCGGACGCGGCACCGGGATCGCGCAGCGCCTCGATGCCCCATCCGGGAACGAGCGCGAGCACCGAGCATGCTGCCATGAACAAAAACACCGCCTGCGTCGGCGCGACCAGGGCAATCGCGCCTCCGACAATCGGCCCGATGACGATGGCGACGTTGCCCGTGAGCGTCACGAGAGAGTTGATGCGCTTGAGCTCGCCCAAATCGGCCGTCAGATAGGCGGGATATGACCGCGGGATGGTCTCGGACATGCCCCAGGCGAAGCCGAACACGGCCGCCCCGACAAACACGCCCCCAACGCTCATCCCCAGCACTTGGTACAGCAGGCCGCTCGCCACCATGGCGCATGTCGCGAGGCGAAAATACGTGCGCGGGCCCATGCGATCGAGCAGGGCCCCGCCCCTGATCTGGCCAAACACGATACAGAGGTTGAGCAAGCCCACGGCAATCGCGTTGTCGCCCACGCCAGCCCCCATGGCAAACGTCAACGTTCCCATCACGCCAATGAAATAGCTGGACATGGCACCCAAATACAGCAGAAGGCGCGCCGCGATGAAACGGCGGACCTGCTGGGTGAGTTGTGGGGTCGCATAAGAAAACCGGCTTTGCGAGCCGGCGGGGCGCACGTGCTTCATATCTGAACTCCTTTGCTTTAGCACACCAGTGTAGCAAAGTGAATGCTGCGGCATCTCCAAAACCAAGCCGAACCACTGCCCGACCGCGGCACGCCTGGGGTACCATGAATCCATACACAACAACCGGCACCCCAGCCACACGACCCGAAAGGCGCCCACGTGCCTCGCGAACTTCACGACGGCTTTGGCCGCAGCATAAACTACCTGCGCATATCCGTTACGGATAAGTGCAATTTCCGCTGTGTATACTGCATGCCCGAACAGGGCGTGCCGGCGCGTGCGCACGGCGAGCTGCTCACCGCCGAGGAGATCGCCCACTTCGTTCGCCTCGTCGCCAAGGAGGGCATCACGCGCGTGAGGCTCACCGGCGGCGAGCCGCTCGTCTCCCATCGCATCGTGCCGCTCATCGAGGAGATTCGCGCCATCCCGGGCATCGAGGACATCTCGCTTACCACCAACGGGGCGCTCCTGCCGTGCCTGGCCCCCGCCCTGCGCGACGCCGGCCTCAACCGCGTCAACATCTCGCTCGACACCCTCAACCCCGAGCGCTTTGCGCAAATCACACGCCTGGGGCGTGTGGAACAGGCGCTCGCGGGCATCGACGCCGCCCTTGAATACGGCTTTGAACCCGTGAAGGTCAACACGGTCGTGGTGCGGCGCATGCGGCAAGACGTGCTTGAGCTCGCCCGCCTGTCCCTCAACCGACCGGTCCACGTGCGCTTCATCGAGTACATGCCCATCGGCGGCGGCGGGCAGAAGGCGAGCGATGGCGCGCAAGACGCCTCCGGCGCCGCCTCGGCACCATCCGGCTGCAGCGCCTCGCCCCACTGCGGGGCAGGTACCGCGGGTGCGACAGGTGGGGCTCTCAACCCCGACCTGTGGGACGCAAGCGACGTCGTCCCCTCCGACGAGCTTCGCGAGCGCATCTCCTCCCTGGGGCTCGCCGCGGGCATCGGCGCGCTTGCCCCCGTCGACGAAAGCACGCCCTTTGGCGCCGGGCCCGCGCGCTACTGGGCGTTCCCCAATGCGGCGGGAACCGTCGGCTTCATCTCGGCGATGTCTAACCATTTCTGCAGCGCGTGCAACCGACTGCGCCTCACCGCCGACGGCGCCATTCGCCCCTGCCTGTTCTCTGACGCGGAATACCGCGTGCGCGAGGCGCTTCGCAACGGCGACGACGAGGCCGTCATCGCGACGTACCGCGACGCCCTCGCGCACAAACCTCTGCAACACGACCACATTGACGGCACCCTGCGCTTCATGTCGCAAATTGGAGGCTGATCGCCATGACCACCCACACCCCCGACAAGCCCGAACGTCCGAAGACCCTCGGTCGCGAGGTGCACGAAAAGTACCCCGCCTCCGTCGTGGGCGACCGCGACGCATACCGCGACGAGCTCACGCACGTAGATGAGCACGGCGACGTGCGCATGGTGGACGTTGGCGAAAAGGCCGTCACCCAGCGTCTCGCGATTGCCGAAGGCTCGATCCTCATGCACCCCGAGACGCAAGCCATGGTGCTTGAGGACCGCGCCAAAAAGGGCGACGTCCTCGCCTGTGCCCGCATCGCCGGCATCATGGCGAGCAAGCGCACGAGCGACATCATCCCCATGTGCCACCCCCTCAACCTCACCAAGGCGAAAGTCGAGATCGAGCCAATCGCAAGCGGCGCGCGGCGCGTGCGCGGGTGGGCGCCGGCGCGCGAAGACGGGCGCGTGGGCTTTCGCGTGCGGGCGACCTGCGGCGTGACAGGCGTGACGGGCATCGAGATGGAGGCCCTCACCGCCGCGTCCGCCGCGTGCCTCACCATCTACGACATGTGCAAGGCGGTCGACCGCGGAATGGAGGTCGTCGACGTTCGACTCCTGCGCAAGGAGGGCGGTCGCTCCGGTGTGTGGGATCGCGAAGCCGAGCTCGCCGCGTCCCTCACGGATGCCGACGGGATGGACGAGGCCGAGCAGCCCGTCGCCTCCGCGCTTCCGGGCGGGCCCAATACGGGCGCCCAGGCCCCTGCCGTCGCCTTTGTCGGGTACCAAAACTCCGGCAAGACGACCCTCGTCGAGAAGGTCATCTCCCGCCTCACGCAGCGCGGGGTGCGCGTGGGCTCCGTGAAGCACCACGGCCACAAGGGATTTGAGATCGATCAGCCCGGCAAGGATTCGTGGCGCCACGCCCAGGCGGGAAGCCGCCACGTTGGCCTCATCTCGCCCGACGCCTATGCCGAGTACGCCCGCACCTCCGAGGAGGTCACCGTCACCGACATCCTCACGCGATACACCGACGTCGACGCCGTAATCGTCGAGGGATATAAGGCGGCGGGGCTCCCCAGCATCGTCGTTGCGCGCTCGGGCATCGACCGCATGCGCGGGCGCGACTCGTTTGACCTCATCAACGAGAGCACGCTCGCCGTCGCCTGCAACGACGTCGTCGCCCGCGACTTCCGCACGCGTGCGATGCGGGCCGCACGAGCCGAGGCGGAGGAGGCCGGACGCGTCTTTGACGAAGAGAGCGTGCAGCTGCCGCCGTTCCTCGACATCAACGATTCCGCGGCCATCGCGAGCTTTGTGTACGAGTATTTGCAGTCGTTGCAGTAGCACCTCTTGCGCAAAATCGAAGAATTCGGCATCTAGCTGGTAAACTGAGCACCGTTCAACACGTTGGATTGGAGTCGCATGGCACCCGTCATCGCCGTAATCGGAGCACTTGAGAAGGAAGTCCGGCAGATTTACGCCGCCGTTGAGAAGGGCACCGTCGCCGACGAGGCCGGCCTCACCGTCGTGGGCGGCGAGTATCACGGCTTCACCGTCATTGCCACCACCGCCGGCATGGGCACCGTCAACGCCGCGGCGGCGGCCCAGCATCTCATTAGCACGCACGGCGCCAATGCGCTCATCTTCTCCGGCATCGCCGGAGGGCTCAACCCCCGCCTCCACATCGGCGACGTCGTTATCGGCGAGCACCTGCGCTACCTCGATACCGACACCGCCCTGATTGCCGAGTCGGCACCCGGGCTCGAGGAATTCACGAGCAGCGATTTCCTCGTCGACCTCGCCGAGGACACGCTGCGCTCGCACGGGTACGTCAACGCGGCCCTCACCGGCGAGGAGGAGAGCGCCCAGGCTCGCGCGGAAGCCGACGCCACGCTATTCCGCCGCAACAACCTTGATGCAGAGCCCCAGCGCTATCTGCGCGGAACCATCGCCACGGGCGACCGCTTCGTAAGCGGCGCAGGCCCCAAGGCCGCCGCCATCGCCGCGACCCAGGGCGACTGCGTCGAGATGGAAGGGGCCGCTATCGCGCACGTCGCCGCCAAGAACGGCATTGATTGCCTCGTGCTCCGCGCGATTTCCGACAACTGCGACGAAAGCTACGACGCCCTGTCCTCGCGCGTATTCGATCTCGAAGAATACGCCAAGAGCGCCAGCGCGCTCGTCCTCTCAATCATTCGCCGTCTGGCCGTGCAGCTGGGAGTCGAGCCCCGCGATTAGCGGAGTCGGCTTTCATCGCTCACAACCTCAACTTCGCGACGCCACACGCAGCCCGATTTCATTCCTTCGTTCGAAAGGCACCTCATGGCAGAGGCCATCAACTACAACAAAGTTCACTTCGTTGCCAGCTACGGCAAGGCATCGCAGATTCCCCCATCGACCTGCCCCGAAGTCAGCTTCGTTGGCCGCTCCAACGTGGGCAAGTCTTCCATCATGAACAAACTGTTCAACCGGCGCAGCCTGGTCAAGGTCTCCTCGACCCCCGGCAAGACCGCCAACGTCAACTTCTTCGAGGCCGACGGCGTTCACTTCGTCGACCTGCCCGGATACGGCTTTGCCCAGCGCAGCAAATCCGAACGCGATCGCTGGGCGCGCCTCATCGGCGACTTCTTCAACTCCGAGCGCAGCTTCAACCTGGTCGTGTCTTTGGTGGACATTCGCCACGACCCCAGCAAGCTCGACCTGCAGATGGTCGATTTCCTGCGCGAGAACAACTTCAACTTCATCGTGTGCCTCACCAAGGCCGATAAGCTCTCCAAGTCGCAGCAGGCAAAGCAGGCCGCGTCGATCCGTAAGCAGCTCGGCGTTCCCGCCGATCGCCTCATCGTGACGAGCAGCGAGTCTGGCATCGGCATCGACAAGCTCAAGCAGGCCATTGTCGACTACTGCCTTGATGATGCCGCGGACGAGGGCGAGATCGAGCAGCCTGCCACGGAGGCCTAGTCGCATTTGACGCATAGCCGACCCCTTTTTGCCGATGAAAAGCGGCTAAAGGGGGTCGGTTATTATTTTGTGTGGGGTTTATCGGAAACCATCCGACAAACAGCCTATTTTCGCCTCAAAAACGTCGAGTTACGAGAAGCAAAACCGGTGTCTACTTGACCAGCAAAAATAAACCCCACACATCTTATTAATTGACGCCCCTGAATCCCTTACCAATGATCTCGGAACTGTCCACAATCGTGATGAAGCAGCCCGGATCGACCTCGCGGGCGTAGCGGCGCAGCTTGACGGCTTCGCGGCGACTCAGCACGCACATGATTACCGTGACAAGTTGACCGGTAAACGCCCCGTACCCACGGCTGATGGTGGCCGTGCGGTTGAGCTCCTTCACGATGAATGTCTCGACCTTGAGAGGCTCGCGGCAAATGATGGTGCACACCTTGCGCAGATGGATGCTCTCGATGGCCTTATCGACCACGAGCGTCTTGGCAAACAGGCCGAGCACGCAGTACAGGCCCACGCGCGGTCCGTACAAAACCGCTGCTATACACACGATTCCAATGTCAACCAGCAGCAGCGCGCGACCGATCTCGAGCGTGCTGCGGCGCTTTAGAATCATCGCAAGGATGTCGGTTCCGCCGGTGGACGCGCCGATGTCAAACACCATCGCGCTGCCAATGGCCGGCAATATGACCGCAAAGCACAGGTCGAGCCACATGTCGCCCGTAATAGACGCACTCGAGGCACCGGGGAGCAGCATTTCGAACAACGACACATATCCTGACAGGGCAAATGAGGCAAACACGCTCCACAAAATGGCCTTGCGCTCGAGAAAGATGAAACCCAACGCCACGAGCACGATGTTGATGATCCACATGAACGCACCGACGGGCAGCGTGGGAAAGAGGGTCGAGAGGATCACCGAAACACCAGAGGTCCCACCGAACGCAAAGTGATTCGGCGTCTTGAACAAGACGATGGCGAGCGCCGTAAGGATGAGACCGCCGTTGAGAATCACAAAGAAATGCAGGAATCCCGGGTCCTTGCTTCGGCGGGCGCCGGCCTGTTCACCGCGGCGGATATCCTCCGCGCTCACCAGATGCTCCATGGGTTCGACGGGCGGGGTGTGCCCGATGCTCTCGGACGACCCGTATCCGCTGCTCTTGTGCTCTTCCACTGCACCGCTCCCACTCATCCTCGACATCGTAGCGACCTGATGGTAACGCGCCCGCAAGAAGACGCAAGGGGGAATCTGCGTAAAGACGCAAATGGGCCGCCCCAACGGAGACGGCCCTGTGCAAACCAACGGTGAAAAGGCAATGAGAACGTCGAGCGATTAGAACGCCGGCAGAACGTCCTCGCCGTAGCTCTTCTCGAGATATGCCTTGAAGTCCTCGGACGTGAGCACCTCGACCAGGGCCTTCACGGCCTTGGAGTCCTCGTTGCCCTTCGCGACGCAGATGATGTTGGCGTACTTCTCGACGGCAAGCGAATCGGAGGACTCGTGCGCGAGCGCATCGGCCACGTGATAACCCGCCTCGATCGCGTAGTTGCCGTTGATGACCGCAAAGTCCACCGAAGAGAGGGCACGCGGCAGCGCAGCGGCTTCGAGCTCCTGGAACTTGATGCCATACGGGTTGTCGGCAATATCCTTGGGCGTGGACTCGAGGTTCTCGGGGTCCTTCAGGGTAATCAGGCCCAAGTCCTGCAAAAGCAGCAGGGCGCGACCCTCGTTGGTCGGGTCGTTCGGGACGGCGATGGTGGCACCGTCGGCAATGGCATCGAGATCGCTGGAGGTGCCAGCGTAGACCGCGAACGGCTCATAGTGGATGAGCCCCGCGGAAACGAGGTCGGTGCCGTTCTCGACGTTGTAGTTCTCGAGATACGTGATGTGCTGGAAGTAGTTGGCGTCGACCGAGCCCGAAGTGGTGTCCTTGTTGGGCTGAATGTAGTCGGTGTACTCCTTGACCTTGAGCTCGATGCCCTGCTCAGCCAGGAGCGGCGCGGCGAAATCGGTGAGGATCTCGGCGTGCGGCGCGGGGCTTGCTGCCACGGTGAGGACGGAGTCGTCGTCGACGCCCGCGCCGCCGCAGCCGGTCAGGCCGCCCAGAGCGATCAGGCCGAGCCCCGCACAAGCGGAGGCGAGCAAGGACCGACGGGAAATGGATGCGTTGAGATTCTTCATGGCAATACCCTTTCGAGTGAAACTGCGGTTGACGATGGAGCCGGGGGGCGGATTTCGCTGTTCCGGCCTCTCTTCCGCGAGAGTTACCTTTCGCGGAAGGACTTGGCTCAAAACGTCCGATATCTGCCGCGAGAGTGCACTCTCGCGAAACATCATGAGCAGGACGAAGGTGCATCTGGAGAAGACACCGCGAACATGTCGAAGGACGGGATGCGGCGCCTTCTCGCCTAAACGGGTTTCCACGGCGCCCAACAATCGAACGGCAAGGTCGGGTGCCGTGAGGAGCCGCTACCGGTGGTCGACTTTGCGGGCGATGGCGTTGCACACCGACTGGATGAGCTGCACGAGCACGATAAGCAGCAAGACCGTCACGATCATGGCCTCGTCCTCGTAGCGGTAATACCCATAGCGGATGGCGATGTCGCCCAAACCACCGGCGCCCACGGCACCCGCGATGGCAGTGTAGCCAAGTACGGCGATGAGCGTCACGGCCACGCCGCGCACGATGCTCGGCAAGGCCTCGGGCAGCAGGGCGGAAAACACGATGCGCGGGATCGACGCGCCGCAAGCCTCGGCGGCCTCGACCACATCTCGGCTCACCTCGGCGAGCGACTGCTCGACCATGCGCGCCACAAACGGCGCCGTGGCGACCACCAAAGGCGGGATAACGCCCAAAACGCCCGTGGACGTGCCCACCAGGGTCTGCGTCGCAGGCATGAGAGCGATGAGCAGGATGATAAACGGCAGCGAACGGCCGATGTTGACCACCCAACCCAATACCGCGTTGAGCGCAGGGAGCGGGCGCAGCCCACCGGGGGCCGTCAGGTGCAAAATCACGCCGAGCACCGTCCCGATGACGTAAGCGATCGCCGTCGAAACGAACAGCATGACGAGCGTGTCGATCGTGCCCTGGACAAGCAGCGGAGCAAACTCCGCGAGGAAGTCGTTAAACATCCCAATCCACCTTTCCCAGAAGGACGCGTGTGGCATCCGCCTGAGGCGCGACAAACACATCCGCCACGCTCCCCTGTTCCACCACGCAACCGTGCTCGAGCACGGCGACGTTGTTGCAGATCTTTTCCACCACATCCATGGAGTGGGTGATGACCACCAGCGTCACGCCCGTCTCGCGGTTGATGTCACGCAGGAGCTTGAGGATGGTGTTGGTGCTGCTGGGGTCAAGCGCCGAAGTCGCCTCGTCGCAGAGAATCACCTCAGGCTCGCATGCGAGCGCCCGGGCGATGGCCACGCGCTGCTTTTGGCCGCCAGACAGCTGGCTGGGATAGCTCGAAGCCCTATCGGCAAGACCAACGCGATCAAGCAGTTCAAGCGCACGCTCGCGATTCTCGGCTGTGACCTTGCCGTTTGCCGCCACGAAGGGGAAGCACACGTTGTCGAGCACGGTCTTTTGAGAGAGCAGGCCAAAGCTTTGGAAGATCATGGCCACGCGGCGCCGATACGCGCGCAGCTCCTCGCCGGCGAGCTTGGTCACATCGCGTCCATCGACCTCGATGACGCCCGAGGTCGGTCGCTCGAGCAGGTTGATGGTGCGCACCAGCGTTGATTTGCCGGCGCCGCTCATGCCGATGATGCCGAAGATATCGCCGTCGGCGATGTCGATGTTGACGTCGGAAAGCGCGTGCGCGCCGCCGTCGTACGTTTTGTGCACATGCTGAATGCTGATCACAAGTAACGCTCCGCTTACAGATGGTCTTGGATAGGCGGCCATCTCCCGCCGGAGACGGCCTAGTGGAGGCGCCCGGTCTCCGTCTGCACGCGAAGTTCGCGCGACATGACAAAGTGCCCGGGCGAGGGCATCTCCATGACCATCATCATGTTCGCGCTATGTCCAACAAACGTAATCATGGGGATGAAGTTAACAGAGCACCGTATATAGGGCAACCGTGGAAACCGCCATGAAACAAAATGGCGCGCACCCCCGATTTCACGCAAACGGCCGGGACTGACCCCAGCCGCATCGCAATGCCTCTATTCGCTTCCGTCTGAAAACGGCCTACTCGCCGTCCTCAGCATGACGACGACGGCTCGCCTCATATTCCTCGCGCGTCACGACGTCCTCGATGCGCAGGTTGATGCCCGCAACCTCGAGGCCGGTCATGGCGGTAAGGCGCTCGGTCACGCGCTCCTTCACATCCTCGAAGATAGCGGGTGCATAGCAGCCGTACTCGATGATGACGGAGATGTTGACCACCACGCGATTGTCGTCGGTGACCTCGATGGTCACGCCCTTGGAAAGGTTCTCCGCGCCAAAGGTCTCCTGCACGAGGTGCATGAGGTTACCCTTCATGCCCAACACGTGAGGCACCTCGCGCGTCGCCATGGCGACGATTTTCTCGATCACGCCGTTGGAATACGTGAGGGAATCCTCGGAGTCGTCATCGTCCTCGTCCTCGAGCAGCAGCTCCTCGATGCCCTCGTCATCATGGGACTCAGCCGCATCCTGACGCTCGGACGTCGAGTCCTCGGCGCCTGCGGGAGCAACCTCAACGGCCGCGGCCTCGGTCTTCTCGACCACCTGATCGGTTTCGTTCTTTGCCATGACGTCCTCCTTTACGCGCCGACGCGCGGCGATTTCCCTACTTCAATCCGTCCAGCCAACGCCTCATGCAATTGACGAGGGCGTTGTCCCCATCGACCATCTGGCCGATGACGATGCCCACGCCAACGAAGATCGCGATGACGATGGTGTCCCACAGGCCGATGACCAAGACGAGCACCGCGAGGACAAACCCGATGAGTCCATAGAGCGTGGCATGCGGATGCTCGTTGGCGTACGCCCACACCGTGCGGCCGAACCCCTCAAAGAAGCCGACTGTCGCCTGCTGGAACCCCTTCCCGCCTGCGGGGAGAGCGCCCTGCTCGGCGTCGTCCGAAGACGGCGCGTCGGCGGGGCGGGCGGTATCGCCGGCGCTCACAGGCTCGGCGGCGTCACGATGTACCTTGGGTGCCACCTCGGGCGCAAGCTCCACGATGGGCTTGGGAGCCTTGGCATCGTGTTTGGATGTGTTACTCACCGGCGACCTCCTTCTTCACGGTCACGGTCTTGCTCGGCAGGAACCGCACGCGCACGCGGGCGCCCGCCACGCCGAGCATTTCGTCAAGCGTCACCTGGACGCGCTCCTGAGTACGCTGGGCCAAGCCGACGAGGTCGCCGGGAACCAACGCGATGGCATCGATGCGAATCTCCGCCGCCGCGGCGTCCTTAGATGAGAAGCGAACCGCCACGTCTTCCACCATGATGTCGCGATCCGAGGCCGCTGTGCGCGCGAGCGATTCGAGCGCCTGCGACGTGACCTCGATGTCTGACGCGGCCCCCAGATGGAGCGTCTTGGGCTCCGGGCGCGACACCGCCAGGCGAATCGCGTCCACAAGCGCGCGAATGACAAGGGCGCCCAGGCATATGACGAGTGTGAGCTTGCCCGACCCGGAAGTGATCAGCGCGATGAAGCGCTCCTGGTACGGGCCGAATTGCGACCCCACAAACGCACCCACCACAATCACGACGGCAACGAGGTAGAGCACGAGGCCAAACGTCCGCATGCGTCTCATCCTGGCTCCCCTCCCCGTCCTCGGCAGGCGCGTCCGGTACGTCCAGTGCGCCAAAACCACAGTTAGCGATTCTTTTACCCCAAATACCGCGCAACCAATCCCACGGCGCAAAAGACGAGCCGGGCCCGCCTCGCGACGAACCCGGCTCCTCAGACAGACGATGCTGTTGTGGGCTTACTCTTCCTCGAGAGCGGCGATGACCTCGTCGGTCATGTCCATGGTGGAGTAGACGTCCTGGACGTCGTCGAGGTCCTCGAGGCGGTCGATGAGGCGCTGGACCTTCTTGGCGTCGGTGCCGGAAACGGCCGTCGGGGTGGTGGGAACCATGGTGAGCTCGGAGCCCTTGACCTCGATGCCCTGGCCCTCAAGACCCTTGGAAACAGCCATGAGATCGCCGGCGGCGGTCCAGACGATCCACTCCTCGCCCGCGTCCTCGTAGTCGTCGCCACCGGCCTCGGCGACGGCCATCATGAACTCTTCCTCATCGCCGGCAGCGCCGTTGGTCATGAGGTTTTCCTTCTTGTCGTTGGGGTCGACGATCTGCTTGGCAACGACGACCTGGCCCTTGCGCTCGAACTGGAACGCAACGGAGCCGGTGGTGCCCAGGTTGCCGCCCGCGTGAGAGAACGCGGAGCGCACGTCGGCAGCGGTGCGGTTGCGGTTGTCGGTCAGGCACTCGACGTACACGGCGACACCGGCGGGACCATAGCCCTCGTACACGATGTTCTCGTACACGGCGGCGTCGGCGCCGGAGCCAAAGGCCTTGTCGATGGCGGCCTTGATCTTGTCCTTGGGCATGGACTGAGCCTTGGCCTTGGCCACGGCGGCGGCCAGGGAGGCGTTGTTGTCCGGGTTGGGGTCGTTGCCCAGGCGAGCGGCAACGGTGATGTTACGGCTCAGCTTGGAGAACAGGGCGGAACGCTTAGCGTCCTGCGCACCCTTGCGGTGCTTGGTAGTTGCCCATTTAGAGTGTCCGGACATGTGATGCTCCTTCTATTTTCCCGCTCTCAGCGCCTGCCCGGCGCATTTCGAGCCCATATAAACACACGCTCAGCATGATATACCGATTGCCACCCGCGCGAAAGGGGTTTACGCCAGGCTTCACACAAGCCGAGCGGCATATTCCCTCTAAATGTGCCGAAGCCGTGCTATTCCCACGCGACGCGCTGGGGCCGCATCGCCCGGTAGGACCAGATGAGCAGAATCGCGCCGCCCACGATGAGCGGAAGGCTGAGCAGCTGCCCCATGGTGAACCAATCGCCGAAGAGATAACCCAGCTGGGCGTCGGGCAAGCGGACGAACTCGATGCCGAAACGCACGATTCCGTAGCCCAAGACGAAGGCGCCCATGATGGCCCCCTGCGGCGGCAACTTCTTTTTGCGGCTCATCGCAAACAGGATAATGAACAGGACGAGCCCCTCAAGTAGCGCCTCGTACAGCTGGCTGGGATGACGCGGGATGTCTCCCGCGGCGCCGCCGAACACCACACCCCAGGGGAGGTCGGTCGGTTTGCCCCACAGCTCACCGTTGATGAAGTTTGCGCATCGTCCCAGGCCAAGGGCGATGGGCACGCCCACAAAGACGGCGTCGCCGATGGTGAACGGGTTGAGTCCCAGCACGCGACACGCGATGAGACCGCCCACCAGGCCGCCCACCAGGCCGCCGTGAAAACTCATGCCGTTGATACCCTGGCCATTGGTGCCGATGAAGATCTCGATGGGATGGCTGAAGTAGTACCCGTTGCTGTAAAACAACACGTAGAACAAGCGGCCGCCGATGAGCAGTCCAAAGACGACCGACACCACGATCGTCATGGCGTCGTCGCTGGAGATGGCCTCATTCCAGCGCTTGAGCGTGCGGTACATGAGCACGCCCGCAATAAGCGCGCCCACCATGTACGCCAGGCCGTACCAATAGATGGTGAAGGGTCCCGCGGAAAACGCGACGGGATCGAGCACCTGGTAGAGCTCGTTGAGCATGCCGGCCCCTCTCGTCCGGGTGCCACAAGGGCACGGTGTCCAGTGCGGTCAGTGTGGTCAACATGAAGGCCGGAGCTGTGCACCCCGGCCTTGCAAAATCAATTGATTGAGAGCGCTAGAACGGCGCGTACTCGTCGTACAGGTCGTTTGCGGCATCGGCGCCGCCGCCCACCTGCTCGACGCGGGTCACGCCCGGGACGTGCTCCTTCAAGATGCGCTCCACGCCCATCGAAAGCGTGAGCGAGCTCATGGGGCATCCCGCGCATGCGCCCTGGAGCTCAAGCTGAACCACGCCGTCCTCGTTCACGCCGACATATGCCATGTCGCCGCCGTCGGCCTGGAGATTGGGGCGAATCTGCTCGAGCACCTCGAGCAGCAACTGCTCATTCACCGCCATGATCGATCCTTTCGTTCAACGCGCGCCACACGTGACGCCCGCGCGTGATTTCATCGTGCAGGCAGTCTACCCACATGTTGGAACACTATACCACGCTCATATGGGGGAAGCTGCCGCAGGGGCGCGGGTGCCTCGAGCCGTCGCTAGAAGCCGCCGCGGCCGAGCAGCTCCTGCAGGTAACGCAGGAACTCCTCTTGCGTCATGCCGTTCCCAGCACCACCGTCCGTGGAATCCTCCTGCTCGGCCTGCAGGGCCTCATCGGATCCCAACTCGACCTCGACCTCATGCTCGTCCTTGCCGCGCACGACCGTGAGGGTCACCTTGTCGCCCACCTCGTGCTCGCGCAGAGCGATGATCAGGCCGTCGGCAGAGGCGATCGCGTCGCCGTCGAGCGCCGTGACGATGTCGCCCTTCTCGATGCCGGCCGCAACCGCGGGGCCGTCTTGCACGACCTCGGTCACATAGGCACCCTGATCGACCGCGAGGTTGTTTTGGCGCGCGATGTACGCGTTGATGCTCGTGAGGGAGACGCCGAGGTACGGATGGACCGGCGTCTTGCCGTCGATGATCTGGTTGGCGATGTTTATCGCATAGTTCACCGGGATTGCGAAGCCCACGCCCGAGCTCGACCCAGAGTACGACTCGATGACCGAGTTGATGCCGATGAGCTCACCGCGGTCGTTGACCAGGGCGCCGCCCGAGTTGCCGGGGTTGATCGCAGCGTCGGTCTGGATCATGTTGGCGTAGATGGAGGTGCCACTCGTGCTCGGCAGGGCGGTGGAACGGTACAGCGCCGAGACGATGCCCGTGGAAACCGACTGCTCGTTGCCGAAGGGGCTGCCAATGGCCATGACCCACTCGCCGACGGCGATGTCGTTGGAATCGCCAATCTCGATGGGGGTAAGCTCGGCGGCCGAGGCGTCCTTCACGCGGATGACCGCCAGGTCGCTCGACGGGTCCGCGCCCACGAGCTCCGCCTCGTAGCTCTCGCCCGCGTCGGTGTTGACCACCAGCGCGATGGCGTTCTCGATAACGTGGTTGTTCGTGAGGATATTGCCGTCGGTGTCGAGGATAACGCCGCTGCCGATGCCGCCCTCGTCCTCGCTCTCGCCCTGCGCCGTGATGGACACGACGGACGGCAGGCTCTTGGCTGCCACGACCTCCGCCAGCGTGGTGTCCTCAGGGTTGATGTCGATGGTCTGCGTGGCGCCCGACTCCATCTGCTCGACGTCGGTGTCGGTGATGCGGAAGACGCCCGCCATGACGAGCGCGATGATGAGCACCGCGCCGACCACAAGACCGAGCAGCGCGGCGAGGAACACCGGCAGCTTCTTGGCCTTCGTCTTGACGACCGTGCGTGTCTCGGTGTGGGATGCCGCGGAGCCCTGTGCCACCGGCGCGGCTGCGCGCGTCGGCGCCTCGGGGGCCTGGATACGCGAGGTCGGCTGGCTGCCGCCCAGCTCACTGCCCGGCAAACCGTCAGGGCGCTGTGGGGTTTTCTCGTCGCTCATTCAACAGTCCTTTCAACGGTGTCAATCCAAACCGTTGTACCCTAAAAGAGCGGGGCGGGTCCAATAAAAGAAAGAGCTTAATCAAGTTGTAAGTAGCTTGAGGGGGCGGCGCTACTCTTTGAACAGATATCCAACACCGCGCACGGTTGAGATATGTGCGGCGATTTGCGGACCCACCTTGCTGCGAATCCGGCGGATATGGACATCGACGGTGCGTGTGCCGCCGCAATACTCGAAACCCCACACGCGGTGCAGCAGCACCTCGCGGCTGTATGCGCGATTGGGATGGGTGGCGAGGAAGCTCAGCAGCGAGTATTCCATGAGCGTGAGGTCCACGGGCTCGCCATCGAGCGAGACCTGGTAGGTGGCGAGGTTGATGGTGAGGTTGTCGACGCTGAGCACCTCGTCCACCGCGATGGACTCGGAGTCTCCCAGCAACATACGAGCACGGCTCTCGAGCTCGGCGGCGGAGGCGTCACTGCACACGAAATCGGAGCGCACCTGCGAGGGCAAATGCAAATCGATCAGATTCTCCTCGTCCACGATAAGCAGCATGGGTGCTCCACCGCGACCCTCGAGCCACTTCCCCATCGCCTCGACGCGGTCTTGACGCACGCCCTCACCATCGAGGATCAGCATGTCGAAATCGTGCGTCGCGGCAGGGGAATCTGGCGTGGCGACCTGGACCTCGACGCCGAGCGCCGGGACGAGCGTCTTCACGAACTCATGGAGTCGTTTTGTACGCGCCATGAACAGCACGGATTTCTCGGACATATGCGCACCTCCGATGGCGTCATCTTAGCAAATTGCAGCGGCTGCGATGCGGATGAGCGGAGCCAAGTTTTGCCCGGCGCGCCCAACCTCGCCCGCTTACGAATTGGCGAGGTAGTGATCAAGCTCCCATTCCGTCACGGTGGAGTTGAAGCGCCTCCACTCGTCGCGCTTCTTCTTGAGGAAGAATGCGTGGATGTGCTCGCCCAGCGCGTCCTTCATGAAATCGGACGCCTCGAACACGTCAAGGGCCTCGTCGAGGTTGCGCGGCAGAGGCTCCATGCCGCGGGCGCGCAGCTCGCTTTCGGGCAGGCGCAGCAGATCGGAGGTCGCCTCCTCGGGCAGCTCGAGGCCGCGCTTGATGCCGTCGAGGCCGGCGGCGAGGGTCACCGTGTTGACCAGGTACGGGTTGGCCATCGGGTCGGGGCTGCGCAGCTCGATGCGGGCGGCGGCCTGCTTGCCGGGCTTGTAGATGGGCACGCGGATCATCGCGGAGCGGTTGCGCATGCCCCACGTGGCGAAACGCGGGCCGTTGCCCACGCCGGCGGACAGGCGCTTGTAGGAGTTCACCGTGGGGTTGGTGATGGCGCTGATCTCGGATGCGTGCGCGAGGATGCCGGCCATGTAACTCTTGGCAATGGGCGACAGGTGGTTCTGCGCGTCGTCGCCCCAAAAGACATTGTTGCCCTCGCGGTCGAACAGAGACTGATGCAGCAGCATCGCGGAGGACGACCCTTTGGCGATGGGCTTGGGCATGAACGACGCGTGGATGCCGGACTCGTAGGCGCACGTGCGGATGACGTGCTTGGCCGTCATGATGGCGTCGGACATGGTGAGAGCCTCGGCATGGCGCATGGAGATGCCATGCTGCGAGCGGCCGGAGCTGTGGAAGGTATATTCGACCGGAATGCTCATCTTCTCGAGCATGAGCACGGTGGAACGGCGCAGGTCACGCGCGGAATCGGACGGGGTGAGGTCAAAGTACCCGACCTTGTCCATGGGCTCCGGGGTGTGCTCGTCGGGGAAATAGTAAAACTCGAGCTCGGCGCCCACGTTCATGATGTATCCGAGCTTTTCTGCGCGGTAGAACATGCGGCGCAGGCACTCGCGCGAATCGCCCGCGAACAGCTGGCGGTCGGGGGTGCACACGTCGCAGAAGATGCGAGCGGCCCCATCGTGCTTGGGGCGCCAGGGTAAGATCTGGAACGTCGAGGCATCGGGGAACGCGAGCATGTCCGCCTCGTCGGGCGCGGTGAAGCCCTCGATGGCAGAGCCGTCAAAGCCGATGCCCTCCTCGAAGGCGACCTCGAGGTCCTCGGGGCTGATGGCGAAGCTCTTGAGGCGACCGAGCACGTCGGTGAACCACAGGCGGATGAAGCGAATGTCGCGCTCCTCGACGGTGCGCAGGACGAAATCGATGTTCTGCTGGTTATCCATGTGCGTTCCCTTTCACGCGCGATGACGCCTAGGAAAGTATGTTCGCACAGTAATGTTTCCGCTGAGTTTCAGGCGGCGACGTGCTTTCGCGAGGCGAAAACGGCATATCCGCGAAGCGGCTTGCCACGAATCGGGCGCAAGAGCCCAGTTGGCTACCGCACGCAGCGGGCGGCGGGTACGCCGCCCGCCCGCGCACCGCAGAGCGCAGGCGCGCGAAGGGCTACATCAGCTTGGTCTCCTCAAGCTTTTCTATGATCCACTGGTTCGCGCGAATCACGGGGCGACGGAACACCAGGCCAAGCGCGAGCGATGGCAGCAGGTAGCTCGCAAGAATACCCAGCTCCGCCCAATACTCCATGCCATACGCCCCTGCCATGGCAGCATGCATCGCGTTGATGGCGTGCGTGAACGGCAAAAACGGGTAGACGCCCTGGAAAAAGTCGGCCGTCATCTCGATGGGGAACGTGCCACCCGAGCCTGCAACCTGCATGACCAGCAGCACCACGGCCACGGCCTTGCCGATGTCGCCAAAGCTCACCGTCAACGTGTAGATCATGTTGCTGAACACAAATCCCGCGACCCAGCCCACGAGCATGAACTGCATCGGGTGCTCGCATTGAATCCCGAAGAACATGAGGTCTCCGGCGCAGACAAGTGTCGCCTGCGCAAACGCGAGCAACGCGAAGAATGCATAGCGACCGAGGTACAGCTCGTGCAGGCGGATCGGCGCGAACGCCTGGATATCGCGTTCGTCCACGTTCGCCTTGAGCATTGCGGCGAGCACGATGCCCGCAACCCAGATGGACAGCGTGGTATAAAACGGCGCCATCGCGCTGCCGTAGTTGCGGATGTGGAACACGGCCTCGCGGTCCAGCGCAACTGGCGCGGCAAGGGCCTCGGCCAGAGATGCCGGGTCAGAGCCAATCAGGTCGCGCACCTTCTGCACGTCGCCCGTCGCCACCGCCGAATCCAGACCATCCTTGAGGCTTTGCAGCTCATCGGCAGAGGTCGACAAGTCGTCCGCCGCCGACGCCAGCACGCCCCTCGCATCGGACAAATCGCCCGAAAGCGCCTTCGATGCAGCCGAGAGGCCGTCCACCGTCGTTGCCAGTCCGCTTGCCATGTCCTCGCCGCTCTTTGCCACGGCAGACACCGCATCTGCGAGTTCGGTAACTTCGGCTTCAAGCGTGTCTTTGTAGGTGTCATTCACGGAGGAGATGTCGTTTTTCGCACCCTCGATGCTCTTTTTGACCTCTTTGGCCTGGACGCGTGCATCGGCAGCGCCGGCCTCGAGCGAATCGGCCGCATCGTTTAGATGCTGAGCCAGCAGCCTCTGCTGGTTGGCGACGTTTCCCACCGTGCTTGCGGCGATATCGATCTGCTGGATCAGGTTTTCCTTGGCGGCATCGGAAAGCGGCAGCTCTTCGACCTTTTCCTCCAACGCCAAGATCTTCCCCTGTGTTGCAGCGGCATTTTCCGCCTGGACAGTGATCTCGGACGCCGCGGAGCGCAGCTGCGTCGACGTGGTCGCGATATGATCGTCAACGGTGTTGAAGGCGTCCTCGATCGCCGTGCCCGCCGCGTCATAGTCCCCCGCACTGTCCGCCAGCGCCTGGTTGATCGCCCTGACCGCCTCGTCCAGCGCTTCGTCCATGCTCACCAGGTCTGTCTTGGCATCGCCCACCAAAGCCTCAACGCTCGCGCTCGCCTCCCCCGTCTGGGACAGCAAGTTGCTCGTTGAATCCAGCAGGCCCGTTGAAGAGCCCAAAATGCTGGTGAACTCGGTTGCGGTGTCGGAGGCATCGCGGAGGGTCGTGATGCCCGCCACCAGTGTGTTGCTCATATTAGCGGCATAGCTCGCCACCTGGTCTCCGTCCATAAACTCAAGCAGGCTCGAGGTGGTCGAGAGCCCCACGTCGCTGATGGTCTCGGCAAACGTCTCGTCGATCTGCTTTCGAACCGTGCTCGCGGCCTTGTCGGTCACGCGCGGGGCGATGGCGTTCGCCTTTTGGTTCTCGTAGTAGGTGATCTCGGCGTGCTCAGCGTCGCTCGAAAACACCGTCATCATGCGCGCACTGAAATTCTCGGGGATCACCACGGCGGCATAGTACTCGCCCGAGCGCACGCCCTCGACCGCCGCGGCCTCCTTCACAAACACCCAGTCGATGTTGTCGTTCTCGCGCAGCGAAGACACCACCGTGTCGCCGATGTTCACGCGCACGGGGATGAGGTCACTCAGATAGCCCTCATCGGAGTTCGCCACCGCGACCTTGAGGTTGCCCGTATTTCCGTACGGGTCCCAGCTGCCGGCAATGTTGAACCACGCGTAGAGCGTCGGCACGATCACGAGGCCAACAGCGACGATGCAGGCGACCACGCTGCCGCGGACCCGCAAGAGATCCTGCTTGAGCAAGGCGATGATCTTCTTCATCTACTCCTCGCCTCCCTTCTGAGCCTCGCCGCTCATGGTGCGGCCCGGCTCCTCACGGCCAACGACGGCGCCCCCGCGACCTCCCGCGATGGTGCGCCCCAGCTCCTCGCGCAGCTCGTCCTCGGGCAGCGACGTCATGCGGGCCTGGGTGTTCAGGCTTTCGCGCAGGTACTCGATGAAAATCATGTACGCATCGGCGGCAATCACCGCCACAATCCACAGCACCAGCATCACGAGCTTGCCATCGATGTCCAAATCAAGCGTGGCGGTGAGCACGAACAGGAGCACCGGCAGGCCAAAGACCAGACAGAAGCCCGCCTTGATCAGGCGCGGGTAACGACGCTCGAATCGGGCCCCGCGCTCGAGGATCTCGCGGCGGTAGGCGCTCGTGTCCAACAGCGCGCGCACTGCGTTGCGCACGGAGAGGCGCTCGCGCGGCATGTCATCGTGCTCGCAGATCATCACGCCCGTGCCCGACAGCTGGCGGTCGAACAGCAGGTTGAGGTTGAGCAGCTTGGGCCTCAGCCACACGCCCACGGCGAGTGCCACGGCCAGAAACACCGCCAACGCCCCAAGGTTGCACAGGTAATCCATGCCGTACATGCCGCCGATGGTCTCGCGCATGGCGTTGATGCCGTAGGTGAACGGCAGCAACGGATGCAGGGCCTGGAAGAAGCCGGGCATCATCTCGATGGGGTACATGCCCGAAGAGCCCGGAATCTGCACGATGACCAGCACGACGCCGATGGCCTTGCCGATGTGCTTGAAGGCGATCGCCAGCGCATAGATGATGTTCACATACACGAACGAGGTGAACACGCCCGCTATCACAAAGAGGACGGGGTGCTCGCACTGAATGCCCAGCACGAGGTCGCCCACGCACACGATGAGCGCCTGGACAAAGCCCAGCAGTACCATGAGCATCCAACGGCCGAAATAGCCCTGGTTGGCCGTGATGCGCCCCACGTCCTCGGTATCGACCTCGAGCTTGAAAATGGCGATCAGCACGAAGCCGCCGACCCACAGCGCGAGGTTGGTGTAAAACGGCGTGACGCCCGAGCCGTAGTTCTCCACCGGATAGACCGCCTTGGTGGTGAGCGTCACCGGGGCAGACATGAAATCGGCGATGTCGGCCGGGTCCATGTCGAGCAGGTCCGCGAGCTCACGCGTCGCCTCGGAGCTGCGCAGGGCGACGATGTCCGTTTGGACGGCGGCGAGCGTATCCTGCAGGTCGGAAAGCGTCTTGTCACTGCTGGCGAGCGCGCCCTTCGTCTGGTCGAGCATGGCGGCGAGCTGGTCGAGCAGGCCCATCGACTGCTCGATGGTGGGCGTAAGGCTCGTGACGACTCCCGACAGGTCGCCCGAGACGTTCGAAAACGCGTCTAGGCCATCGCTCAGCTTGGGCATCACCTGCGTGTTGAGGTTCTCCTGCGTCTTGCCCAGGCCGTCGACGCTGCCCTGCACCGCCGCGTTGATGGCGCTCGTGGCGCCGGTGACCGACTCGACATCGCTGCCGAGTGCATCGCTTTGCGCCTGCAAGCTCTCCTTAACCAGCTGCAGCCCCTGGTTTTGCTCTTCGAGCTCGCGGATGAGGACCTCGATATCGCTGCTATTCAAGCCAGAGTTGTTCAGCTTCCGCAGCGCCTCGATCGCGCGCGCGTTGGTGTCGATAACGCTCTGGAAATTGCCCAACGAGATGTCCACCTTGGTTTTCGCCGCAGAAACGGCACCTGCCATGGAGCCTATCGCTCCGTCCGCCTTCGCGGAAGCTGCACCCAGCTGAATCGCTCCGTTGGAAATGGCCGACGACAGCGACGTGTGGAAATCGCGGGCGGCAGAACGGGTCGTACCCAGCAGCTGATGCCCCTTGTCAAGCGCACTCACCAGCGTAGGAGCCTCGGCATCCATGGTGGCGAGCGAATCCTTGGCGCTCATCGCGGCGGTTTTCGCCGCATCGATCGTGGCGCCCATGTCTTGCAACCCCGAACGAACGCGCCCGAGCGCGTCGATCGAGTCGTCCACGTTGCTCAGCACACCATGCTCGGCCCGCTCGCCCGCGGCGTCCACATTGACGCCGAGCTTTTGCGCTTTCTCCACGAGCGTGCTGGTCACCGTGGCGACAAACGTCTCGTTCAGCTGCTGCTCGATGGTCTCGGCGCCGGTGTCGGTTACCTTGGGAGCGATGGCGTTTTTCTTCTCGTTCACGTAGTACTTGAGCTCCGGTTGCTCAAATTCGCCCGTGAGCATGCTCGTAAGCTTCTCGCTGAAGTCCTTCGGGATGACGACGGCGGCATAGTACTCGCCGCTGTATACGCCCTCCTCCGCGCTGGCCGCGTCGGTGAACACCCAGCCAAGAGCGTCATTTTGCTTGAGCTTCTCGACCGTCTGGTCGCCGGCGTTGAGCGTACCGGTGAGTTCGTTTTCCACCCCTTGGTCCTCATTGGCGATGGCGATTTTCACGCCGGAGGTGTTGCCGTACGGATCCCAATTGGCCTCGATGTTGTACCAAGCGTACAGCGACGGGATGATGCACACGCCGATGGTGATGACCATCGCCACGGGATTGTGCAGCAAACGCAACACGTCTCGTTTAAAGATCTGGAAGGCTTTCTTCACTCCTGCATCACCCTTTTGACCTTTGTCTTTCCTCTTGACCAGTGTTTTTGCTTTGACGGAGCAGAACTATACTACGTTCGTTAGTAAAGCTACATATGTACTGGTAACTATCTTTTCGTCTCAATAGTTTCTGCAAACTCCATCTGAGCCGGTCATTTGAAGACGGCGTAGCACGATGCGGTTCAACACGTCGGTCACAAGGTCGCGTGGCGCGCCGTGCCAGCCGCAGAGCGCGCTTGGTGCGACATGCCGGCCGCTAGCCGCACTTCGCGCCCCGCGCTCGTTCATTGCGAGGGTACAAATGACGAATAATCGAGGCTCAAGCCCCTCGATTTTCGACAAAAGTACCCTCAGTAGCGGCCTCAACAGCTGTGACACCAAAGGCGAGGACACGCCAAAAAAGGGGGCGCCCCGTAGGACACCCCTTCAAACACAGGTATGGCAACGGCGGCTTTCACCGCTCGTCCAACGATTACATAAGCTCGCACACGCTCTGAGCAAAGGCCACCGGATCGGCAGGCAAAATGCCCTCAACGAGCAACGCCTGGTCGTACAGCAAACCGGCGTACAGAGCGAGTTTCTCCTTGTCGCCCGCCTCCTGAGCTGCGGCGAGCTTCGCGAACACCGGGTGCTTTGCGTTGAGCTCGAGCACACGCTGTGTCTTGGGCATCTCGCCGCGATCGGCCTCGGGGCCGCGGGCGAGCACCTTCTCCATCTCGAGCGACAGCGGACCCTCGGTGGTGATGCACGCCGGAGCGTCGGTCAGGCGCGCGGAGACCGAAACCTTCTCGACCTTGTCACCCAACGCCTCCTTCATCGCCTCGAACAGGTCACCGTGCTCTCGGGTCGCCTCTTCGGCATCCTTCTTCTCGTCCTCAGTCGCTAGGTCAAGATCGCCCGTCGCAACGTTCTTGAGCTCGAGGAAGCGGTCCTCGGTCTCCGGCTCGGCGCCGTCGGCCACGGCCTTGGCGGCAGCCTCGCGCGCAGCCTCGTCCTCGTAGACCTTGGGGCAGTTCTTGGCCGTGTAGCCGCGCATGGCCTGGAACGTGAACTCATCGACGTCGGCCGTGAGCAGCAGCACGTCATAGCCGCGGTCGAGCACGCCCTTGACCACGGGCATCTTCGCCAGACGCTCGCGATCGTCACCCGCGGCGTAGTAGACGGCCTTCTGACCATCGGCCATGGCGGCGGCGTACTCGGCCAGCGTGACCATCTTGTTCTCACGGGCGCTCCAGAACAGCAGCAAGTCGGCAAGCTCGCCGGCCTTCATGCCGTAGCTGGAATAGATGCCGAACTTCAGGCCACGGCCAAAGTTCTCAAAGAACGTCTCGTAAGCCTCACGGTCGGAGTCGCGCATCTTCTCGAGCTCGCTGGTCACGCGCTTCTCCACGCGCTTGGCGATCGCCTTGAGCTGGCGATCGTGCTGCAGGGTCTCGCGCGAGATGTTGAGCGAGATGTCCTGCGAATCAACCACGCCGCGCACGAAGTTGTAGTAGTCGGGGAGCAGGTCGGCGCACTTCTCCATAATGAGCACGTTGGAGCTATACAGCGCGAGGCCCTTTTCGTAATCCTTGCTGTACAGGTCAAAGGGGGCGCGGCTCGGAATGTAGAGCAGCGCATCGTACTCGAGCGTACCCTCGGCATGGAAGCTCACCGTGCGAGCGGGGTCCTCGAAATCGTGGAACGTACTCTTGTAAAACTCGTTGTAATCCTCTTCCGAGACGTCGGAGCTGCGCTTTTTCCAGATGGGCGTCATGGAGTTGATGGTCTCGAGCTCTTGGTAATCCTCGTACTCGGGCTTGTAGTCGTCGTCGGCGTCCTCGGGGCGCTCCTTCTCGCGGCTCTTGGTGACCATCATCTGAACGGGATAGCGCACGTAGTTGCTGTAGCGCTTGATGAGATCCTTGAGCCCCCACTCGGACAGGTACGTGTCGTAGGTTTCGCCGGGCTCGCCGTTTTCACCGGGGACGTTCTCGCGGATGGTCAGAATGACATCGGTGCCGTGGCCGTCGCGCTCGCCCTCCTCGATGGTGTAACCCTCGAGGCCGTCAGACTCCCACACATGGGCGACGTCCTCGCCAAAGGCGCGGCTCACCACGCGAACCTTCGAAGCCACCATGAATGCGGAGTAGAAGCCCACGCCAAACTGGCCGATGATGTCGACGTCGGCGCCCTGGTGCTCGGCGTTCTCCTGCTTGAACTCCTGGCTGCCCGAATGCGCGATGGTGCCCAGGTTGTTCTCGAGGTCCTCGGCGGTCATGCCGATGCCGTTGTCGGAGATGGTGAGCGTGCGGCTGTCCTTGTCGAACGCAACGCGAATGGCAAGATCGTCCTGGTTGAGCTGGATGCTCGAATCGGAGAGGCTCTTAAAGTTGAGCTTGTCAACGGCGTCCGACGCGTTTGAAATCAGCTCGCGGAGGAAGATCTCCTTATTGGTGTAAATCGAGTTGATCATGAGGTCGAGAAGCTTTTTGCTCTCGGTTTTAAACTGCTGCATGCGCGGGTCTCCTTTGCGTTTGGCTCGCCTGAGCGCTGGGACGAAAGGCATTTCATCGACCTCGCACTCAGACCTGATGCGTTTAGACTTAGATTTTATATCCCTTAAGCGCGCATATATACATCCCCGACCGAATCGTCGGCCGTTTTCCATCTTTTGCAAAGAATTCTTTGGTTTCGACAGGGGATTGATTTTTAGAAACTCTCGTTTTTGGGAAGCAATATTGGCATTCGCTAAGTAGCAAGCATTTTTTGGATTGTTTTATCTGGGGTTTTACCGCATTGAGCGCCAGTCTACTCAGACCCTTACGATATTGCTTCCCAAAAACGAGAGTTTGTGCAAATGGGTATACAAACATGCATTAGCCAACGCCCATCGACGAGGTGATTACATGGCATGTGAGGACAGGCGGTTCTGCGCAAGCACTTCATTTAGGCACCATCGCATCCCGCCACAACTGCTGCTTTTATATCCTCCCTTGCCGGATACCTACAACGATTCGAATCACAGAAAGCTCGCCGAGCACGAAACGATTGTCGACCTGCTCGGCACGCCGCTGCATCGCATCGCATCGTCCGATCGAGAGCGTGCCAGCACCGTTTTATACAAGACTCACGTCTTGCGCCAGGAGCCTCCGTTCGGATGTATGCAAGCCACCGAACACAATTACTCCGTCGCATCGCCTCTATATACCCTGCTGACCATAGCGCCATATGTTTCGCGCATCGAGCTGCTCATGATCGCTTACGAGTTTTGTGGCAATTTCACGGTGTTCTCTCCCAATGCCCGTTCGGAATACATCCTGAACAGCGCCTACCAGCAAGGGATGATTCCCCTTGGAGCCGGCTGGACGCGCGTCAAGGACACAAAAGGGAGGGACACCAATCTTTGGAAGAGAGATCCACTCATCACCATGGAGGAGCTCGTCGCCTTTTCCAAGAAGACGGCGGGAATGCGGGGATCGCAGAACCTTCGCTGGGCCGCGGAGCGAATGACGGGCGTCTGCGCATCGCCCTTCGAGGCGCAAGCATCGATGCTGTTTGGCCTTTCCCGTCGCCTTGGTGGCATGGGCCTCTCCTTTGAAAACAACGCGCGGATCGTGCTCACCAAGGAGGCGCGAGCTATATACAACCACCCATGTTGCTATGCGGACATCTACATCGAAGGGACAGACGCGCATCCACCACTCGATATCGAGTGCCAAGGACAGTCCGTCCATGATGGAGAGGCGGCAACTCTGTCGGATTCCGATCGGCTGGCGGCATTGGAGAGCATGGGAATCCAAGTGGTGCCGATCACGTATCGTCAACTCTCCAACGAAGACGGGTTCGCCGCGACGCAAAAGCTCATTGCACAGAAGCTGAACATGCGCCTCAGTCCCAAAACACCCAAGGAGCGGCTGGCAGAGACGTCGTTGCGAGAAGAAGTGCTCATAGACTGGAACACATTGGCGCAACGATAACCCCGCATACTGGTGGAAGGCAGCAAGTAAGAAGATTGCCAGTTCGAGAGCTCGGGAAACGGGCGGCGAGGAATCGCCTTCGCGTGGGGGCACGCGGGGCTACAGACGCTTGGCCATCCAAACATGGGGCTGCCCCTCGTCCTCATAATCGACTTCGGCGATTTGAACATAGCCGAGCGCCTCGTACATACCGCGAACGTACTCCTGCGCATGGAGCTTCATCACGCGGGCGCCCGCGTCACGCGCGGCGCACTCGGCGGCACCGACCAGCTCGCCACCCAAACCGCGATGGCGATACGCAGGCAGAACGGCCAGGCGACCGAACACGAAGGTCGTCTCGTCATCGGCCGCGGCGTCAAACGGGCTGGAAGGAAGCGAATGGGGGTCGTCGCACGCGGCGCATTCCGCCGCATGCGGAAACGTTCGCGCGCAACCCACGACCTCGCCTGCCACATGGGCAGTAACGTGGATGCATCCTGGGTGATCGTCCAGGGGTTCGAACTCGTTCTCGTATCCCTGCTCGTCCATGAAGACCGCCTTGCGCACCACAAAGGCGTCGTCGCGGTGGCCAAGCTTGATTGTCACGGCATCCATCTCGACCCTCACTCCAATTGGCGTCTCGATACAAGCGGGGCGCGACCGACCGGCCGCGCCCCGCACATCACATAAGCCCTTGCGGCACTGCCCTACGCAAGCACCTCGCGCACGGCGCACGCAACGCCCTCGGCGTTGAGGCCGTACTTGTCCAGCAACTCAAGCGCGGGGCCGGACTCGCCGTACACGTCACGCACGCCCACGCGACGCATGGGTACCGGGTGCTGCTCGGCCAAAACGGCGGCGCAGGCCTCGCCCAAGCCACCCATGATGGAGTGCTCCTCAACGCTCACGACGTGGCCGGTCTTCGAGGCGGAGGCGACGAGCGTCTCGGCGTCGAGCGGCTTGATGGTGTGCATGTTGATGACCTCGGCCGAGATTCCCTCGGCCGCGAGGGCGTCGGCAGCCTCGAGGGCGGCGGACACCATAAGGCCGCAGGCGACGATGGAGACGTCGGTCCCCTCGCGCATCACGATCGCGCGGCCAAGCTCAAACGAGTAGTCGCTGGCATCGTTGATCACCGGCGCGGCAAGACGACCCAGACGCAGGTAGAACGGGCCGTCGGTCTCATATGCGCAGCGGGTCGCGGCACGGGCCTCGACGTCGTCGGCGGGAACCACGATCGTCATGCCGGGAATGGTGCGCATCAGAGCGATGTCCTCGTTGCACTGGTGCGTGGCACCGTCCTCGCCCACCGAGATGCCGGCATGCGTGGCGCCGATCTTGACGTTGAGGTGCGGGTACCCGATGGAATTGCGGATCTGCTCGAACGCGCGACCGGCGGCGAACATGGCAAACGAGCTGGCAAACGCGACGCGGCCCGTGGTGGCCACACCGGCGGCCAGGCCCATCATGTTGCTCTCGGCGATACCGGCGTTGTAGAAACGATCGGGGTAGGCGGCCTTGAACTTCGCGGTCTGCGTGGCAGCCGCCAGGTCGGCGTCGAACACGACGAAGTCATCGTGCTCGGCACCCAACTCCACCAGCGTCTCGCCGTAGCTCACGCGCGTGGCGACCCTCTTCACATCCGTCATTGTCTATGCCTCCTTCGCGAGCTCGGCCTGGGCAGCCTCAAGCTCGGCCATCGCCTGATCGAACTGCTCGTCGTTGGGGGCCTTACCATGCCAGCCCACCTGGCCCTCCATAAAGGAGACGCCCTTGCCCTTGACCGTCTCGGCGACGATGCACACGGGCTTACCGCTCACGGTGCGGGCCTCGTCGAAGGCCGCGCGGACCTGAGCCATATCGTTGCCGTCGGCAAGCTCGATCACATGGAAACCGAAGGCCTCGAACTTGTTGGTGATGGGCATCGCGGAGTTGACCTCCTCGATGCTTCCGTCGATTTGCAGACCGTTGTGGTCCACGATGAGGCAGAGATTGTCGAGATTGTGGTTGCCGGCGAACATCGCAGCCTCCCACACCTGGCCCTCCTCAATCTCACCGTCGCCCAGCAGGCAGAAGGTACGGTAGGTGTCACCCCAGTGCTTGGCCGCGAGCGCCATGCCCACCGCGGCGGAGATGCCCTGGCCAAGGGAGCCCGTAGACATGTCGACGCCGGGGGTGTCGTTCATGTTGGGGTGACCCTGCAGATGGCAACCCACATGGCGAAGAGACTCGAGGTCCTCCTTGGGGAAGAACCCACGCTCGGCAAGCGCGGCATACAAAGCGGGCGCGCAGTGCCCCTTGGAGAGCACGAAGCGGTCGCGGTCGGCGCGGCGCGGATCGGACTGATCGACGTTCATCTCCTCAAAGTAGAGGAAGGTAATGATGTCGGCAGAACCCAGGGAGCCGCCGGGGTGCCCGGACTTGGCCGCGTGCGTCCCAATCACAACTCCCTTACGGACCTCATTGGCAATCTTGATGAGTTCCTCATCGCTCATGGAAGAAGCCTCCTTGTTGGTGAGCGGTGTCGCAATATCGCCCTCCATCATAACGGCATGAGCGGGCGATAATGCGAAAGCAAACGGTAAATTCAAAACCTACTTTTTCGAAACAAGGGTATCTACCTGCGATAAAACGCTTGACCATCAGCCCTACTGCGCAGCCTTGACCTTCTCCCAATCGGCCTCAAAAGACGCCAATCCGGCATCGGTGAGAGGATGGTGCAGGCACTTCTTCAGCGCCTTCATGGGAACGGTCGCGATGTCGGCGCCCATGAGCGCCGCCTGCGTCACATGGTTGGGGGTGCGCACCGAAGCCGTGATGATCTCGACCTGGCCGTCGGGGTTCTTGTCCGACCAATCGTAGTTCTTGATACACGTGATGACGTCGGCTAGCTGCGCGAGACCGTCGAGCGCGATGTCGTCGTAGCGCCCAACGAACGGGGAGATATAGCGGGCGCCCGCGTTGGCCGCCAGCAGCGCCTGCGTCGCGGAGAAGATCAACGTCATGTTCACGCGGACGCCCTCGTCGGCCAGCGTCCTGCAAGCGGCCAGGCCGGCTTCGCAGATGGGGAGCTTGACCACGATGTTCGGGGCGAGCGCGGACAGGCGGCGCGCCTCCTCGACCATGCCCTCGACGGTGGTCGCCGTCGACTCCGCGGATACGGGAAGCCCCTCGCACAGCTCGGCGATGGCGAGCATGTGGGGTTCGAAATCCTCGAGCTTGCCGCCCGTTTTCGCGTACAGGCTGGGGTTGGTCGTCACACCGGCCAAACAACCCCAGCTCTTCGCCTCGGCGATCTCATCAAGGTCCGCAGTGTCGATAAAGAATTTCATGAGAGGCCCTCCTCGCGGCATGATTCGTCACAAGACACAGTATATAAGCTGCGAAAACGGCCCTCAGACGCTAAAGCGTTTTGGCGTCGACAAGTGGTTGAAATTTTACATAGCTGGTATGGAAGTGCGCCGCGCGCCTCATACCCCAATCTCGGGAAGCTCTTGAGCCGGGAAGCGCACCGTAACGGTTGTCCCGCGGCCCAGTTCGCTGTCCACCTCGATGCTCGCATGATGAAACGCGGCCGCGTGCTTGACGATCGCCAGGCCGAGGCCCGTGCCGCCGCGCGCCTTTGACCGGCTCTTATCCACGCGGTAAAACCGCTCGAAAATCTTGTCCTGCTCCTCGGGAGCGATGCCGATGCCCGTGTCGGACACGCGAATGAACGGCGCGCTGGCCTCCCCGCAGGCGAGCGTCACGAAGCCGCCGGGGCGGTTGTATCGAATCGCGTTGCTCGCGAGGTTATATACCAACTCGTCCAAAAGACGCGAGACGCCCATGACCATCGCGGGCTCGCACACGAGCTCAAGCGTCACCTGCGCCTGGGACGCGACCTGCTCCAGTCGCTGGGCAATGCCCTCCAGCAACAAGGGCACGTCGACCGGCTCCCGCGCGCCAAGCGTGGCGGCGGCCGCATCGTCATCCGATCGCTCGGCCTCGTCGAGGTTGGACAGCATCAGGATGTCGTTTACGAGCGCGGTGAGCCTGCCCGCCTCGCGGTAGATACGCCCGCCGAAATCGCGCAGGTCGACCTCGTCGGTCACAAGGCCGTTGGCGATCAGCTCCGCATACCCCGAGACCGTGGTGAGCGGCGTCTTGAGCTCGTGTGTGATGTTGGCGGTGAACTCGCGGCGCATCCGATCGTTGTCGGCGAGCACGCGAACCTGGCGCTTGAGCTCCTGCCGCTGGCTTTCGATACGCTCCAACATGGGCTCCATTTCCGCATAGGCGTTCTGCGCGTTGCGTCGGGGATGGTCGAGGTCGACCTCGAGCAGCGGCTCGATAATCCGCCGGGACTCGCGGCGCGCCACCAAGACGGACACCACCACGCCCGCCGCGGTGAGCAGCGCCACCGGCCCCGCCAGAGACGCGAGGACCGAGAGGTACCCGGCTTCACTCTTTGCAAGTCGGATCACGGAGCCGTCCGCGAGGCGTATCGCCTCGTACAGCATGACCTCGTCCAACGTCGAGCTGGCGCGATCGGCCGAACCGCTGCCGGTGCGGAGCGCCTCCTCGATCTCGGGGCGATTCCCGTGGTCCTCCATCTTGCTTTCGTCCATATCGCTGTCGTACAGCACATCGCCGTCTGCGCCCACCAGTGTCACGCGCGCGCTCTCAAGGTCGAGTCGGCGCAACATGGACAGATGGCTGGGCGCGGTGTTCAACGACGCCGCGACGATGCGGGCCTCGTTGGCGAGCGCCTCCGAACTGGACTGCACCAATCGCTGCTGCATATACATAGTGAGCACGCAGGCGAACACGGCGATCGTCGTGAACGAGATCGCGAGCATGGTCGCAAACACGCGCTTGGAAAGCGACTGGTTGTTGGCCTTCTCCCCCATGAGTGCAGGCCGCCCGGGCTACAGGTCGGCCAGGCGATAGCCCACGCCACGCACCGTCTCGATGCGATCGGCATGGTCGCCGAGCTTTTGGCGGAGCGTCTGCACGTGCACATCGACCGTGCGCGACCCGCCGTCGAAATCCCAGCCCCACACGCTTTGCAGCAACGACTCGCGCGTGAACACCACACCGGGCTTGCGCATCAAATACTCGAGCAGGTCGAATTCGCGCAGCGTGAGCTTGAGCTCCCTGTCGCATACGCGGGCGACGCGCCGAGCGGGGTACAGCTCGATGCCGCTCACGCGGAGCACTTCCGACTGCGGGGCGGTGTTCATGCCGCCGCGGCGCAGCAGGGCGCGACAACGGCTGGTGAACTCCATAAGCGAGAACGGCTTGGTGAGGTAGTCGTCGGCGCCGCCGTCGAGCGCAACGACCTTATCGAGCTCGGAATCCTTGGCGGTCAGCATCATGATGGGCACCGTCGCCGTCGCCTGGTCGGCGCGGAGCCGGCGCATGATCTCGAGGCCGTCGGTGTCGGGCAGCATGATATCAAGCAGCACGGCATCGGGTACCCTGCGCGCGACGGCGGCCTTGAACTCGCCGTCGGACGCGAACCCTTCCGCCTCGATACCCTGTTGGCGCAAGGCGTACAGCGCAAGGCCGCGGATGTTGTCATCGTCTTCGACGTAGTAAATCATGCGTTCCTACCCCTCGTCCGTTTCGTCAATTCTACCCACTGGCCCCTTGCCGCGCAGGCCTTTCCTTTATCCAAAACGGCCGGTTAGGTAATCGGCTGTGCGATGGTCGCGCGGCGAGCTGAACATCTCCACCGTCGCGGCGTGCTCCACCAACTCGCCGAGCAGGAAAAACGCCACCGAATCCGAGATTCGCGACGCCTGCTGCATGTTGTGCGTAACCACCACCAGCGTGTAATCGCGCTTGAGTTCCATCGCCAGCTGCTCAATCTGCACGGTTGAGATGGGGTCGAGCGCCGAGGTCGGCTCGTCCATGAGCAGGATTTGAGGCTTGACCGCAATAGCGCGCGCGATGCACAGGCGCTGCTGCTGGCCGCCCGATAGACTCAAGCCCGAATCTTTCAGCTTGTCCTTGACCTCGTCCCACAGGGCTGCGCGGCGCAGGGAGTCCTCCACCAGCGCGTCGAGCTCGCCGCGGCACTTGATGCCCAGCCCGCGCGGGCCATAGGCGACGTTGTCGTAGATGCTCATGGGAAACGGGTTGGGCTGCTGGAACACCATGCCAACACGTTGGCGCAGCAACGTGGTGTTGAAGTCGGCGTAGATGTTTTGACCGTAGAGGCTGATGGCGCCCTCGATGCGACAGCCCTTCACGTAGTCGTTCATGCGGTTGAAGCAGCGCAGGAGCGTGGATTTGCCGCAGCCGGACGGACCGATGAATGACGTGATCTCGCGCTCGGGAATGTCGATGCAGACGTCCTTGAGTGCCTGGTGATCGCCGTAAAACAGGTTAACGTGCTCCACGGACAGGCACGTGGCGTGACGCCCCGAGTCGGCATCGTCCAGGTTGCCCCCGACAGCGCACGCCATGACAGGGAAGCTTTCCTCCGAGGTTCGATTCACCTGGTCCTCCTCAAAACAGCAATCGAGCTTTGAGGATGATATCTAACGCAGTTCAGCTGCGAGACAACCATTTGTAAGGAGCCCGTAAGCCCGGGCGGTGCGCGCCCGACCCTGCCTCGCGCGAACGATGCGAATGGGCAGCCGATTACGCGGGCAGCACGATGGTGAACACGGTCTTTTCTGGCGTGGACGAACACGAGATGGTGCCCCCGTGCGCGCCCACGATTTCCTTCGCAATGGCCAAACCGAGCCCGGCACCTCCGCGGTTGGTCGCGCGGGCGGCGTCCAGGCGGTAGAACTTCTCAAAGATAACGCCCAGCTTTGGCGCGGGAATCGGGTCGCCCTGGTTCTCGAAACGCACGACCACCTCGTCGTCGCGACTCTCGGCAAATATGCGAATGGTCGAGCCTTCGTAGCTATAGGCGATGGCGTTTTTCATCACGTTGTTAAACACGCGCGCCATCTTGTCGCCGTCGATGAGCACGATGAGGCTTGCCGGGGAATCGACCTCGACCTGCTTGCCCTGATCGGTGAGGATCGGGTAAAACTCGTCCGCCACCTGCGCGAGCAGCAGCGAGAGGTCGACGTAGCCGCGGGTGAGCACAATGTCGTGGAAGTCGAAGCGCGTGATGTCGAAGAACTCCTCAATAAGGCTGTCGAGACGGTGCGCCTTGTCGAGCGCGATGCCGGTGAACCGCGCCCGCAGGTCTTGGGGCAGGTCGGGCGCCTCCTCGAGAAGCGACAGGTAGCCCACCACGCTGGCAAGCGGGGTCTTGAGGTCGTGTGCGAGATAGGTGACGAGATCGTCCTTGCGGCGGGCCTCATCGCGCAGGGCGTCGGCCACCTGGCGCTCGCGATTGCGCACGCGGTTGATGGCGCCCTCCACCTCGAGAAACGTGCCATCGAGATTGGCGACGTTTTCCGGGTGCTCGATGAGGCGATCGACCATGTGGCGCGCGATGGTGCGGTCGGCCACGGCCTGGCCGCGGTCATACCCCACGTAATACAGGGCTCGCCCGGTAAAAAACACTCCGCATACGCAAAGCGCAAGTAAAAACCCGCAGAACATGAACAGGTAGTCGAGGTCAAGCATGAAGGTGGGCATGCCCATGGTAAGCAGGTCGCCGAGTACGAGCACCCCAAACCACGCCGAGCCGCCCAGCGTGACCGCCCGGCGCACGGTGATGAAGCGGTCGATAAGCATGTAGCCGATGAGCACCACGACGAGGAACAGCGGGAAGCTCTCGCGCGCGACCACTACAAACGATACGAGCACGAGCACCACGATCGAGAGAATGCGGCTGTCCAGCACGGCGCGCAACTTGAGGAGAATCGCGTCGATTGAATCGTTTGTCGTGGTGAACATGCGCTCATCGGCCAGCGCTGCCGGAGGGCGCTCGCACGACGCGGCCGAAGCGGCTGCGGGGGTGGCACCGGTATTGGAAACGGCGGCCCGACCTGGAGAGGCACCGATAGAGCCGGAGCCCATCTGCGGCGCCCCATCGAGAGGCGTGGGGCCGCCCTGGCGCGCATTCTGCGCGCCCGTCATGGGGTTCACGGGAGCATGCCCCGTCCGCCCAGAAGGTCGTCCAGAGTTCCACATAGGCCCTCGCTCTCACATTCATGCCGTGGCCTTGCGTGACCACCGTGGTGTTCATCCATCCATTATGGCCAATGTGGCGCCCCGCCGAACACCCGCAGCCCAGATTAAGCGAGGATTAAGTCGGGGCGTTGCTTTGAGGAGGCTCGCGGGCAAGCGCACGCGCCCGACGCTGCAAGATGCTCTACCGTTCGCCGCGTGCGCACCGCGTTCGGTGCGACCGAGCACACCCTGCATCTGCGGGGAGGCGCTTTGGGGTATACTCGTAACGAACAAGAGGTTAAAGCCCTCCTGCAGCAATTTGGCACGTGGGCAATGCCCACAGACGAGCCGCCTTAGCCACAAGGCGGCTCGTCCCTTTTCGCGGGCATCACCCAGCCGCTAGAAGAATAACAGGGCAATCAACGCGATGGCGAGGGCCATGACGATTGCGAGTGTCAGCAACAGCTGTGTGAACGCGCGCATGGGATCCCTCCAATCTCCCCGCAAGGACTCGGAGGGCACCGCCCGTTCGCTGATGTCATTATATCATAGATACGAACGTATGTTTGTTTGATAAGGAGCAAATGACCTTACTGCCCCTGCGCCCTGTAGCGCGCCTCGGTGGCCTCCTTGACCGGGCGCCACCAGGCCTCGTTGTCGCGGTACCAGCTGATCGTCCCCGCGAGGTCGGCGGCGAAGTCGGTGCGCCTCGGCTCCCAGCCGAGCTCGCGGCGGAGCTTGGACGCGTCGATGGCGTAGCGGCGGTCGTGGCCGGGTCGGTCGCGCACCCAGTCGAAGTCGTCCTCGGGGCGGCCGAAGGCCTTCAGGATCTCGCGCAGGACGGTCAGGTTGTCGCGCTCGCCGTCGGCGCCGATGAGGTAGGTCTCCCCGATGCGGCCGCGGGTCAGGATGGTCCAGACGGCGGAGCTGTGGTCCTCGGTGTGGATCCAGTCGCGGACGTTGCGCCCGTCGCCGTAGAGCCTGGGCCTCACCCCGTCGATGAGGTTGGTGACCTGGCGCGGGATGAACTTCTCCACATGCTGGTAGGGGCCGTAGTTGTTGGAGCAGTTGGAGATGGTGGCCTTCAGGCCGAAGGTGCGGGCCCAGGCGCGCACGAGCATGTCCGAGGACGCCTTGGTGGAGCTGTAGGGGCTCGAGGGCCTGTACGGCGTCTCCTCGGTGAAGCGCGCGGGGTCGTCGAGCGCCAGGTCGCCGTAGACCTCG
>ERZ838839.711-NODE-711-length-39491-cov-12.712192_pt1 | contig 39491 bp, 28 predicted proteins | sample MGYA00519909_ERZ838839 | MGnify/ENA primary metagenome ERZ838839 (study PRJEB31850, sample SAMEA3708843) | human gut metagenome | biome: human gut; feature: human-associated habitat; material: faeces | place: China | collected 2014 ... | reverse complement strand
TTTTCTTTGATCAATCTTTCAATTTCATTCAGAGTTAAATGTTTTGCTTCATCAATAAAACATTTAACTATTCTACTTAATATTTCTTCATGACAAATAATCAACTTACAATAGTTATCTAATACTAGTTTATGATTAGATGAACTTTTTTCAATTATACCTTCCATAAAATATACCTCCTACTATATATATCGTCTCTTTTTTTGCTTTTTTCTTTAAAAAAATAAAAAAAATTACGAAATGTTCGTAATCTCTATAAATCATTTAATCTTGCTTTAATAAACATGAATATATATAAATATTTTTTTGCCTCTTTTTTTGTGTTAAATGAAAGATCCTTTTGATTAATATACTTGATAGCATTATTCCATTCATCTAAAGAATAATCATCTATTGAAAAAAATAGAATCTTATTTACTTGCACATAAGTAAAAGCAATATTATTTCGTAAATCTGAAATATAATTTTTATCAGCAGAAATTCTTATTTTTTTTAACAGTTCTATTTTTTCGTTCATCATTAAATCCTTTCTAAATAGTGGAAAACTATATTAAAGAGTTAGTATCTTTAATATAGTTTGGGAAGAAGATATAAAAATATCTAAATGTTGATGTCTAACACATCACATGATTAATATACACTCATTAAGAGCTTAAATAAAGAGATTAGCTAAAGGCTGTCACAGGTTTCATTTAATGTTACATAATGCCTAATAAAAAGAAAAGTGAGGTCTTTATCCTCACTTTAAGGCTATGCCTTTTGTTTCTTTAATAAATACAATCCAATAATAGCTAAAACGCAAATTCCTAAATATAAACCAATATTTGTATTATCTCCAGTTAATATTTTAGATAACTTATGTTGAGTTGTATCATTTTTAACTGTTGTTATAACTGGTACATAAGTATTAGTAATATTCATACCATCAATAGATGTATTATATCCTTTAACATAATCTTCACTGATTGTATAATTGATTTCTTTTCCTTCTTTATATTTTAAAAGATTTCCAAAGTCATATGTCCAATCTTGTGATTTTGAAACATCTAAAAATGCAATTTCTTTTCCATCAGCATATAGACGTACTCTAATAGTATCAGGTCTTTGATGTGCTTGATCATGATTATCAATCCAAGTCTTAGTTCCTTTAAGATGAACAGTTTCAACATCATGACTATTTGTAATAATATAACCATCCTTTTGATTTCCAGTAATACCTACTTTATATCCTTTAACTTCGTCTTCTTGAACTGTATAAACAATTTCTTTTCCATCTTTATATTGATTTAAATCATCAAATGAACTAATCCATTGATTATCATCACTTAAAGTTAATGTTTTTCCAGTATCTTTACCATCAGCGTATAAATGAACAATAACTTGTTTAGCACGTTTACCATCTTGATTATCTTGATCATTCCATTCTTTTGTTACATTTACACTTGTTTTTAAGATTTTATGTGTATTTGTAATATCAAAATCATTAATTTCTGTAGCATAACCTGCTACTTCATCTTCACCAACTGTATAATTGATTTCTTTTCCTTTTTTATATTTTGAAAGTTTTCCAAAATCATATGTCCAATTAGAATCTTTATCAACTACTTTTGAGGCAATTTCTACACCATCAGCATATAATCTAACAGTAATATTTTCAGGACGTTTTCCATCTTGATCATGATTATCATTCCATGTTTTAGTTCCTTTAACTGCTACTGTTTCAGCATCATGTGTATTGGTAATAATATAACCTTTATCTTGGCTACCTGTATATCCTATTTCATATCCATTCACTTTTTCTTCTTTTACAGTATAATTAATTTTATTTCCATTACTGTATTGATTTAAATTAACAAATGAATCTTTCCAATGATTAGTATCACTTAATGTTAGTGTCTTTCCAGTATCTTTACCCTCAGCATATAGATGAACAATAACTTGTTTTGTACGTTTACCATCATTATTGTTATTATCATTCCATACTTTTTCAACTGGTATCGTAATTTTTTCAACCTTATGTTTATTCGTTATTTGATAACTCTTTGTATCTTCATCATAAGCAATTGTTTTAGCATAATGAGCAACATCTACTTCATCTATTGTATATTGAATTACTTGTCCTTGATTATCATATTTTGGCATATCAACAGACCATTTCCAATTATTATCTTTTATTACAGCAATTGTTTTAACAACTGCATCACCATTTTTAATTTGTATTCCAATAGAATTTGGACGTAATCCATCGTAATCATTACTATCATCCCAAATTTTTTCACCACTAATATGAATAATTGGTTCAATTAAACCTAAGTTTTGATTTGGTAAGTTATATTCATATTGTCCGTTATTAATCATTTCTTCTTTAAAAGGCATTGTTAGATTAGGAATTGATCCTGTTACAATTCTTTGATCTGTTTCACTTTTTGTAACTATATTATCAGATGTAACTTTTGAACTTTCTTTATCACTACCTTGATTAGCAATTGTTGATTCATATTTTTCTAAAGATGTTTGATCAGATGATTCAAAAACAACTGTATATTCACCTTCAGGTAAACCTTCAAATTTGTAATGTCCGTTTTTATCTGTTGTAATTGTTGTTGGATGTGTAATTGTTTTATAAATATCTCCATCTTGTACAACTTCTTCATAAGCTTCAAATGATTCATAGCAATCACCATTTTTCTTAAGAATAATCACCTTAACATTTTCTACTCTTTTTTCACCATCTTCCAATTTACCATCTTTATCTTTATCAATCCAAACAGTTCCTTCTAATGAACGTTTAACAACATCTACAGATGCATCATCACTAAGCAAAGTATCTTGATGTAATGTAGAAATTGAATTAAGTAAATGATCTCCTTCTGCAGCAATAGCAGCATATTCCATTTTTAATTTAAAAGAACAATTTCCTTTTAATTTTTTATCTTTATAAGCAATAACTGTTGGCCATGCACCAATCAAGTCCTTACCTTTAATTATTACTTCTCCATTTTCTTCAACTATTTCAGCCTTTTTCCAACCATTTTCTTCTGTAACATCAGATGCTTTTATTCCATCTGCTTTTTTTCTTCCGTATTTTTCAGCATTATTTGTATACCAAATTTCAACATCATTTATTTCATCACCAATAGCTGCTTTATCTAATGTTAACCCTGTTAATTTATAAATTCCTTTCATGATTGTTCCATCATAACCATCTTGAGGCATTGTATCAACTGCAAAAACATCATCTCTTGCATTAGAATTTACATTACTTAATAATAAATTAAAATCTCCTTTATCTTCTAGTTCTAATACAGACTTACCTGTTTTACCTAAATAAAATTCATTATTTTTATTAACTATAATTGATGTTGTAACTTCATTATTATTATAAGTTGTAAACGGTCTTTTATCTTCATCTGTCTGTATATTAATTGTATTTTGTAAAACATCATTATTATTTACATCTTGATTAAGATCTGTTGTATTACCAATTTTACATGAATAATAAAGTGATGGTAAAGTTCCATTAACTAAATTAACTTTTTTAATTTTCCATTTTAAAACAGTTTTTCCATTTTCATTTGTACTTATTGTAGGTTCAATCGCTTTTCCACCTTCTACCTTACCTTCTTTAGGAAATTGTGATTTATAGTTTCCACCCCAATATGCACTATTAGGTATATAAGTAAGACCATCTGGTAAAGTATCTTCTAAATAAACTGTTGTTGTAGAACCCTCTGGAATAGTTACATTATCCCAAAAACTCATTTTACTATCAATTTTATAATCTACATATCTTTCATTAGAAGAAACATTATAAAATTTTCTTGATTCTCCATTACTCTTTTGAGCTACTTGTTTTGTGATACTTGTTGTATATGGGACAACATAAATACCATCAGCAAAAGTAATATTATTATTTGGAGTTACTTTATCTGAATAAACTCCATTTTCATAAGTTGGAACAGTATATTCATTTCTATAGTCAAGTGTAGCATTTGAAGGATTTATATTTTTAAATAGTTCATCTGGTTTTTTCCCTTGTTCAGTTTTATGCCAAATCCATTGTTTCCAATCTTCTGAATTTAATTTTTCACCATTTGTTTTTCCTCTATATTCTCTAACATCTTGTTCATATGCTTGCATATCACTAATACTCCACGTGTTAGTAACAGCGGTAACCATGTATACTTGATCTGCTATATTTGGATTTTTCTTTAAATTTGATGTAAATTGCGTAAGTAAATTGACATCAGGTTTACCTTTTTTTATTGGACAACCTCTATATTGCACATAAACAACATCACAACACGTTTGTTTACGACCATTATTCTTCAAATCATCCTTCATATCTTCAAGACTATCATAAAATTTAAAATCACTTAAATTTTTAGTTCTCATAGATTCATTAGTTAAAGCTTCCCCATCATTAGAAATACCATATGATATTTTACATTTGTAGCCAGTATCTTCTCTTGAAAAATTTTTCATCTTTACTTCATCAAAAGCATTTCTATTAAATAAAACAAGTTGATCTATAGCTACTGGATAATTATTAATATTACCATCTTCAGAAATAATATTCATTTGATCATAGCCTACTGTAAATCCTAAATCAGTTGCTCCAACAGCAGCAATATCCCCATCTACGTTAGTAAATTTCTTTCCAGGAGTATATTCATCAGTCCATGTTTTTTTATTTGATGTAGAACTGTAAAAAATACTTTGATTTCTACTACCTGGACTTGTATTATCCCAATTTGATGTTTGTTTATTATCATCTCTTTTAGTTTCTTTTGTAGTTACATTATCATCAACTTCAGAATATGCATTCATATTGATGACTTTAGCTGTTGCACTTATATTAGTTTTTCCCGTTATATCAGGATTGTATGATGATAAAGATGTTGTTTCATTGTTATTAGGATATACTACTTGAAATTGTTGTGTAGAGAAAACACCTTCTAAAATTGAATTAATATCCCCATTTGAATAACCAGTAGGCATATTTTCATAGCCAGTTGGGAAATGATTAAAATCAGTATCATATCCAGTAACTTCAAAATGTAAAGTCGTACCCTCTTGTGTAACTGTATAATTTCCACTATTACTACAATAAATACGATTATTAGCATTACCAGAAGCATTTTTATTTGAATATGCTATATCAGTTACTGCATCGCCATCTCTTTTATTTTCACACACTCTATATAATAAAGGCGTAAAATCACTAGATGCATTTATACCATTTACAGTAAATTCACTTAAATCAACATCAAATTTAAATGGTTTTGTTGGATCAGGTAATTCAACTCCTCTCATTCCATTACCTGGTTTTCTTACTTCTAAAGCAACACCATAATTAATTTTGTATCCTTTAATATCTTTATCTTTTCCTTTTAATAAAGGATTATCATAATAACCTGTATGATCACTATCAAAATCATATTCAGCAAGTTTTATTGTTTCAGTTTTCTTTTTTAAAACGATATTGTACATTGGGGCAGTTGTAACAATAACTGGTTTCATATTATCAACAGTAGACATATGATTTTTATCATTATCTACATAAACATTAATTGTTGGTTCAATTGTATCATCTTGATGTTTATTTTTAATTTGTAAACCAAATTCTACACCAATAGCTCCACCATTATACTCATTTACATTTAATTCTTTTGAAATCGTATAGATTTTATTATTACCATCAATGACTGGTTCGGGTATTTTATCCGATGTTACAGTTTGTGTTGATAAAACTAATTCATCATCATTTGGAATAATAAATTCATAAGTAATTGTATGATTGACATTACCTAAATTTTGAAGAGTCGTATTGACCTTATATGTAACAGTATCAAAAGAACATACGATATCATTTGCTTGAGAATTATCATAGCCCCTATTTTCTCCTGTATCTTTGTTATAACATAACTGATTTAATTCAGGCGTTCCATTATCTCCTAAACCACTTAATATTCCATTACCATAAACAGTACCATCATTATTTTGTAATAACTTTGAATTAACAATGACACCTGATTCCTCGGCAAATACACCTACTTGGAATGTTGCAACTGCAATACATAAACATATTGCAAAACAAAATATTCCTCTAAACTTTTTAAATATTTTTTTCATCTTTTACACCTTCCCTTAATTTAAAATACAAAAAGCCATTTACAAATCCTATTGCAACTGGCTAGCATTTTAAAGCCCCTTTAGCTTTGCGTCATAACCTTTCGATTACTTTGCTTAATATATCTAACTACGCCTATAATATAAAATATATTTTAATAAAAATGAATACTATTCATTTTCCTTGTCACAATTTACATTTCTTGTAACAAAAAAGGAGTATTGCTACTCCTTATGCATTAATATAGAACATATATATTTTTTAGCATCTAAACTATTATTAAATTCTTTATTTTGATTACTCACATATTTTGCTGCATCGTTCCATTCTTTTAAAGAATAATCATCAATATTAATTTCTTCAATTTCATGAAATTGATAGAAAGTTAAATAACGATTACATGCTAAATCTGAAATATAGTCGCTATTAGTAATAAATCTTATTCTTTCTAATAATTCCATCCCTAAATCCTCTCATATTTACATGTTTTGTATAGAAGGTGTTAAAAATTTTAATTATGATTTGTAAATATTTTAATATTCATTTTTATTTTTTAATAAGAATATGCCCATTAATGATGTAACCATCATTAATATAATGAACATATAAGATGTTTGATCATCTGTTTGAACAGATTTTCTTTCTATATTTGATGATAATTGTTTATTTGTCTGATCATCTCCTTGTATCACATCATGATGAAATTGATCTTCTATGTATCTATCTTCTTCAATAGAAGATGGATCTTTGCTTCCATCTAAATAAGGTAATGTATAATGAAGTGGATTTCCACATTCATTTCTATATACATTTCCTAAATCTGTAAGTACACCTAATTGATTTTGATTTGATGTATCTTTAGTATTATAGAATAAAGCACTTGATGCACTTTGTAACTGCGTAGCATCAAAACTGAACCAAGCATATCTTTCTACAAAAGAAAGATCATCTAGTCCTTGAATATCATCAAAACCATTAATAACATATTTCATAAATTCTTGAACAGCTTTATTATGTTGTTCATCATTTCCATCATATGGATGCCAATATTCATTTGAATCCCAAGCTGCTACTGCAAATTCTGTTACCCAAATAGGTTTTTGATAACAATCATAAATATCATTCATATATTTCAAAAAGCTTTCTGCTGCTTTTTTAGGTGTATATTCTTCACTATCTAACCCAACATATCCAGGATAATTATGAACAGCAATAAAATCATCTTTTATTTCTAGCCGATTCCAATAGTTTTCAAACCAGCCATTTTCTTTAACTGTAGATTCACTTACTGCTGGAGAACCAACTCTTAATCCACTTGAATGGAAATCTTGATTATAGCTAGAAGCTAAGTCAACAGACATATTTGCTTCTTGATCATAATCAGGTTCATTGAAACTTAATACTTTATCATATCCTTTTTCTTTTAATGATTTTAAACGTTCACTAACATTTCCTGCATCATTCCATATCATCGGTACAAATTCTAGCTCACTATTTACTTCATCTTGATTATCATAAGCTTCTTCACCCCAGTTATAATACCAAGAAACCCCCATATTTTGTACATAGCTTAATGAATTAATACCTTGATCATCCTCATATAACCCTATTCCTTTTTTTGAAATATAAAATGTACGCTCACTTACATTTATTTCATCATTATTTTCTAAAACAGCAACAACTCTTATTGTATGTCTTGCTACTGCTGTTGAATAAATAGTTGTTTGTGTTATATTTGCTTCTACACTTTTTTCATATTTCCCATCAAAATAAATATCATAATGTTGAACTTTTTCTAAAGAATTCCATGAAATCTTGATATCTCCAGCTGCTACAAGTTGTCCTTTAGATGGAGATTTTAAAGCTGTTGTTTTCCAAGTATCATAAGGATTATCTTGTGCATTGATAGAAGTCATATAAGGTATAAGGAGGAGGGTTGCACTTAAAAGTGCAACGCCCAATTTTTTAAATCTTTTCATTTTTAATTTTCCTTATTTCTTCTACAAACAGTAACATATCCACCTGCTGCAGCCATCATTAATAATGCATATGGTACAACTTTCATATTATCACCTGTTTTTACTTTAGACTTATTTCTATTTATTGTATTTCTTTCTTGAGTTGTTTGCCCTTTTTGATTATCTCCTTGTCCATTTGTATTTCCTAATTTATCTCCTTTAGTTTCTTCTTCACTAGGAGTTGTTGTTTTAGTTTTTAATGCATCAGTAGCTTCTTTTAAAGCACCATAAGCTTGATTGACTTCTTCCTGAGTGGCATTTTCATTATTAAGAACTTCTTGAGCTTTTGACAATGCATCTTTAAATACTTTCCATGAATCAGCGGTATAGCTTTCTTCTTTAAAATCTTTTTTATCTGTATAAAGTTTATCTAATTCATCTTTATTAACTTTTATTTCTAATTGAGCTTGTGCATCTTTTAATTTTTTCACCGCTTCATCTACATCTTTTTGTGTACTATATTTTAATCCATCGGCTGTTAAAATTTTTGATGCATCAGCATAAATGTCTGCATATTTTTTATAACTATCTTCTGTATATAAATTTTCATTCTTTTTATTGTTAACAAGTTCTTTTAATTCATCTAAATCTAAATCATCATCTCCTAATTGTTTAATATTTTCTATTGTATCCACACCAATATATTTACCTTTTTGATCACTATTATTAGCTTTACCAACAACAGCAGTACCATTTCTATAATTTAATAAGAATTTTCTAGACCATCCTTCTCCTGTAATACCACTGCTTACACCTGAACCAACACCATTAATAATAGAATTAAATTTTTGTAAAGCTCCATCTTCATTAGCAAATGTTTGAATACAAGCATTTTCAATTAATACATCTTTATTATTAGGAACTTCAATTGCATTATCCATTGAAATAGAAACAGTTTTACCATCACCTAAAGTTCCTGGTTGCCCATTTTCTCCTAAAGTTCCACCTGTATAAATAAATACATTATAAATACCTAATCCAACTGCATAATGTTTTTTTACATTATTAGATACTTTATAAGCTGCATAACCATTTACCGAACCATTATGAGACATCCAACTTTCTTGAGAAATAGGATCATAACATTTTTCATTTTGATAGAAATATGTTGAACCATTTTCACCATTCCATAATGTATCATATTTGTTGAAATGTTCATTAAATAAAGCGTAACATGTTACATCATCACCATTAACAATTAATCCATGATTTGAAACATTTCCATCCCAAGCAACACCAGTTCCATGATCTGCACGCCAAATCCAGAAGTGATCACATAAAACATTATGACTATTAATCTCTAAAGCATTATCTGCTGTTGTCAATGTATCTGTTGTTCCACCAACTCTAAAGAATAAATCTTGTAAAATTGTTGGATCATCTTTATGACTATTTTTACTTCCTGTTTTCCCTACTTTTAATAAATATTTTGAATGACTACCTGCATCAAAAATAATTCCAGCAACTCTTACTCCGTCAACATCATCAACTAACATAGCTGCATCATCATTATCAGGAATAATTGAAGTCATTCCACTGCCTAAGACAATTGTATCAGCTTTTTTTACATGAATTGTTTCCTTAGCATGATATGTTCCTGGAGTAAAGTAAATATTTTTACCTTCATCTAAAGCTTTGTTAATATCGCTTGCAGAATCTGTTGGTTTAGCAACATAAAATTCATCTAAAGAAATAGATTTTCCAGCTCCCATACCATTATTATCTTTACCTTCTCCCCAACTAATACCTTTTGTATTCTTTTGAACTGAAGGAACAAATACTTTATATTCACCATCATCATCCATATATAGGAATGGTTTTTCTGCTAATTCTTTTGTTTGATCAATATGCGTGAATACTTGTTGTCCTCCATCACTTGCTGGAATATTCCAGTTAGAAGCACCTTGTCCACTTAATAATTCTTCACCACTTGTTCCATCTGCTTTTGGTAAATTACTTGCTTCAACTCCTTGGAAGAAATTATTTAAAGTCGTTCCATATGCATTTCCTTTTAATTTTGAGTTTCTTGTATAAAATTGTTGCCCAGAGAAAGTACCTGCACTCAATTCATTTCCATTATCATTAAATGAAGCATTAATCCATGAATCTGCAACATATCCTCCACTTGCCCATCCATAATTCCAATCATAAGCAATTGGTCTTTCAGAATAAATTCTTCTAAGTGGAGCAGCTTGTGCCACTGCCCAGTTTAATTGATCTGCTCGATATGAACCATATCCTGCTTTTCCTTGTTCATTTCCTGTATTATAAACTGCTAGATTTTCAGCAGATCTCCAGAAATTACAAGTTGCATTGTCGCCATTTCCACCTAAAGCTCCTGCTGGAAGATAAGCTGGAATAGCAATATTATTTAATTTAACATCTGTTGGTACTTTTCCTAAACCACTTAATGTTGTATAGAATCCCAAATACATACATGATGTATTTGTATAATCACCTTTTTTGAAATAAACTTGATATTGATTTCCTTTAAATTGTGCATCATTTGTATAATCATTTTGTTGTTTAAATAATTTATTCAATAATTCATCAATTTTTGTTGTATCATCATTTGGTGAGAAAACAAAAGTATTTCTACCAAATAATTCAGTTTCTAAAGAAACATATTCAGATTCATCTGCTTCTTCCGCATTACTAAAATCTAGATCTCCAAAATTACCATTATTTAATGCTACAACCTTATAATAGTTGTTATATTTATTTTTAGAATCTAGTGCATTTACCTTAGCGCTGTTTGTATTAACAGTAGCAACTTCAGTATATTGACCAAACATACTTGTTGCTCCTAAAATACGATAATGCGTTGCATTTTTAGCTTTATCAAAATTAATAGTAAATTGATTATTAGATTGTTGTAATTTTAAATTTGTTACTGTTTGTGGTTTTTCACCAATCCTTGTAGAAGCTTTAATTTTTTTAGTTTCATAAACCGGATTATCAGATAATTCTAAGTTACCATTACCACTAATAAATTTTAAATAAAATTCATATTGAGTTCCTTCTTTTAAATCATTAACAGTATAATGATCGATATTTGTAATAGTTGTAACTTTATTAAATACAACTTCATTTGAAGCTTTTGCATATACTTCAATATCAGTATATAAATTCAATGGTTTATCCCATGATAAATCTATACTTGTTTTTGTTCTTGTACTCTTATCAAAAGTAAAGTGAGAAACTTCACTTAATTCTTGACTTGTATGAATAATAAATCTTTCATTATCAGGAATTTCATCAGTTGCTTCACATCCTGCTTCTAAAATATTATCATCATTTACTTTTACATAAGTCCCCTTTGCTGCATCTCTTAAAGCAAATTGTCCATTACCAAGTGGTTCAATAGCAATTGATTCCCAACCACCATTTCTGTTAATAGAACCAACTAATGGTGTAGCACCGTCAATCCATTTAGCTGAAGCAATTTGATATCCTGGTTTACTTACTGATTGAAATGCTACAACATCTTTAATACCATCACCATTTGTACCATAACCTACATTAAACTTTTCATTATCTGTAATATTTTCTTTATCACCCGTAACAGAAATTGGTGCATATTCTTCATCACTTTGATTTTTAAATGTTACTAATTTACCAGTAGCGACACTTTCAATATATGCTGTATTATCAATAAGTTGTGGATTTTCAACAAATGTAAATTCTGTTGCTTGGCTTGCATCATCACTTAATTTTCGAATTTCACCTTGTTCATTGACTGTTAGATAATATCCTCTTGTCATATCTCTAATAGTTCCTACACCATCATCGGTTTTAGTAATAATATAAGAACATAAATCATTTCTAAGATTTGGATCAGCAAAAATAAAATCATTTCCTTCTGAACGCATTGGATATAATTTTCCATCTACTGTTTGATATTCAATATTTACTTTTACTTCACCCTTAGAAGAATCCGCTCCACTTTGATCATCTAATGGCGTTATTTTAAAAATAGAATTTGGTAATACTTTTCCAGATTTCGTATAATCACCATCTGCCTTTGTATCATTATTTCCCCAGTTTATGTTATGTACATAAATTGCTTTATTATTTGTTTTTGAAATCACTGCATACGTCTTACTTTTATTAAATTCAATAGGCGATTGCATAGCTTGAATAGTTGCAATACTTGCCATCGACAATGTCATTGCAAAAGTGAGTACCATCGCAATAAGCTTTTTTATATAACTCATATTTTAATCCTCCCTTAATATTTACATTCATCTTGTGATATTTATAAAAGTTGGCCAAGTTTTTATAAGCTATGCACTGAACATGAATGCATATTTATCACACAAAATAAAATAGCATATAAGCCAAAAATAAGATAGCGCTTTCAAATTTAATGTAACAGGTTACATTCTTTGTAACAAAATGACTTTTTGTCATAAAATAAAAAAAGTGCCTTTATATGCACTTTTATTCTAATATTTCTAAGTTCTTTTGAGTTTGTAATTTTCGACAAATACGTTCAATAATATAAACAACAGGTACTTGAGATGAAATATTTTTAGTATTTGGTAAAATAACTTTTTTAATGAAATACGGTATTGTTAAATCTGACATTTTAGCAATTGTGCTATTTGAATCATTTGTGATTGAAATAATTTTAGATTGAACACCTCGATAAAGTCTTAATTGATCAATAACTTCTTTTGTTTCTCCACTATTTGAAAAAGCAATTAATAAACATTTTTCAAATTGATCTGTTGGTGCAGGATAAAATGGATCATCGATATATTGACTATAATAACCAACATTAGAAAAAAAACGTGCTGCATATCTTGCCATACTTCCACTTTGTCCAATTCCTAAACAAACAATAAAGTTACTATCTGTAATATACTCAACAGCTTGATTTATATGCTCATTAAATTCTTTTCCCTTAGAATAATCAAAAAACTGATTGAGCATAGTAATTTCTTCATCAATTTCAGGCATCTTATTAATTTCATTAAATCTTTTTAATTCTATTTTAAATTCAACAAAGCCATCACAATCTAATTTATGACAAAAACGCGTAATTGTTGCTGTTGATACATGACTTTGTGCTGCTAATTCCCTAATATTCATTTTTAAGACTAGTCCAACATTTTTTACAATGTAATTATAAACAATAAGTTCAGTATCATTGAGTTTTGAAATTTGTTCATATGTAAAAATCATTATATCACCTTCCCAAAGTATATATTATCATAAATCTTCATTGATAAAAATATCATAGTTTTTAGGCATTAAAAATGATTGAAATCAAGTATTAGACAAATCAAATTTGAATTCTATAATATAGATAAGAGGTGATAAATTTGAAATATACAACATTAGGACAAACAAATATAAAAGTATCTAAAGTATGTTTAGGATGTATGAGCTTTGGAAAAGCAGGAACGATGTATGATTGGACTTTAGATGAAAAACAAACTGAAGAGATGGTAAAGCACGCCCTTGATTTAGGTATTAATTTTTTTGATACTGCTAATACGTATTCAAATGGTACAAGTGAAGAATAGTTAGGAAAAGCTTTAAAGAATTTAAATGTTAAAAGAGAGGATGTCGTTATTGCTTCAAAGGTTTATTTTAATGAAGGTAGATTATCTAAAGAAGCTATTTTTAGAGAAATAGATAGTACTTTAAAGAGACTACAAACTGATTATTTAGATTTATATATTATTCATCGTTTTGACTATGATACACCAATGGAAGAAACGATGGAAGCATTAAATGAACTTGTTAAATGTGGAAAAGTACGAGCAATTGGTGCTTCTGCAATGTATGGATATCAATTTCATAACATGCAAATCATTGCTAGGGACAATCATTGGACTCCTTTTTCAACTATGGAAAATCATTACAACTTACTTTATCGTGAAGATGAAAAAGAATTAATTCCTATTTGTCAACAAATGAATGTCTCCTTAATGCCTTATAGTCCTTTAGCAGGTGGACATCTTGCTAGAAACACTTGGGAGTCAAATACCTTAAGAGGGAAAACTGATCGGGTTGTTCATGGTAAATATGACCATTTTGAAAAGCAAGATATGGAAATTGTTAAATGTGTTGATGAATTAGCACATAAATATCATTGCAAGATGTCTCAAATTGCTCTTGCTTGGCAATGGGCTAAAGGTATTTCTTCTCCTATTATTGGTGCTACTAAAATGCAATACATTGATGATGCAGTAAATGCATTAGAGATTTCTCTTACAAATGAAGATTTAACTTATCTTGAAGAGATGTATGTTCCTCATCCTATTGTAGGAGCTATTAATGAAAACCCACCACAAGGAACTGTTTTATTAGATAAAAAATAAGAAGGAGTTTTACGACTCCTTCTTTAGTTTTGTAAATAGGATTAATAATATTGTTCCTACTAGTGTTGAACAAACAATTAAACTTAAATAAGAAATTGGATTTTGAACCATCCATATTAAGAATAATCCACCATGAGGTGAAGCAATAGAACAATTAAAGTACATAGATAATGCTCCAGCAAGTCCTGCTGAAAGGCAACAAGCTGGTAAAATTATTTGAGATTCTTTTTGAATAAAAGGAATAGCTCCTTCTGAAATAAATGAAATACCGTTGATATAATTCATTAATGCATCATTTCTAACTTCAAATCTATCTTTAAATAAGGTTGCTGTTAAAGCAATGACAAATGGTGGAATCATTCCTCCAGCCATCACAGCAGCCATTGGATAATAATCATAACTTATTAACATACCTATAGAAAATACATAAGCTGTTTTATTAATAGGTCCTCCATTATCAATAGCCATCATCATACCTAATACAAAACCAAATAGTACTTTAGTTGACATTTGTGATTCAACTAATGAAACATAATTTAAAATATAAGTATGACCAATATATAAATAACTATTTAAATAAAACATTAATAAAGTAACAATAATTGTAGAAATAATTGGATGAAACAAGGATGCTTCTATTCCTTTTAAACATTGTGGTAAATAAGAAAATAACTTTCTTAACATCAAAGATACAAATCCTGCTAAAAAACCTGCAATAATTCCAGCAAGTAAAGAAGGTGAACTTGTAGAAATTGATGTGATTGAAATTCCTTGACAAACAATCAATCCCCCAGCAAATCCAGAAAGCATACCTGGTCTATCAGCAATACTATCTGCGATATATGCTGAAATAATGGGAATAATCATAATACTAATGAGTTGTTGTACATTACTTGTAAGGATTAATAATTGGTTTGTAAGTACTTGATCTTTAAATAAATAAAGAATTCCATAGATTACCCCACTTGTTACAAGAAAAGGTAATGCATGAGAAATACCATTCATTAAATGTTTATAGAATAAACGAATGATATTTTGTTTTTCTTTCTTTTCTTCATGATGATATATCTCACCATCTCCATTATTAGCTTTTTCAACAAGTTCTTGAGCTTTAGAGATACCATCTCTAACAGGTACTTGTATCACTTTTTTACCTTCAAATCTTGCCATTTCAACTTTCTTATCAGCAGCAACAATAATTGCTTTACAATGTTCAATATCTTCTTGTGTTAATTGATTTTTAACACCTTCTTGTCCATTCGTTTCTACTTTAATAGAAATATTTAATGCTTCTCCTGCTTGTTGTAAAGCTTTAGCCGCCATAAAAGTATGAGCAATTCCTGTAGGACACGCAGTTACTGCTAAAACAGCAGGATGAACAATTTCTTTCACTTCTTCTTTTTTATTTTCCTTAGCATCTATTAATTGTAAAAATTCTTCTTTAGAAGATGCATTAATTAAAGCATTTCTAAAATCTTCTTCCATTAATAAAGTAGATAACTGTGCAAGAGCTTGTAAATGAGCACCTCCCGAATCTTTAGGAGCACCAATCATAAAAAATAAATAAGTAGGTTGTCCATCAAGAGATTTAAAATCTAATCCTTCTTTAACAACCATTGCAGATAATCCTGCTGTTTCCACACCTTCACTTTGTCCATGAGGAATAGCAACACCATCCCCAATTCCTGTTGTACTTTGGGCCTCTCTATTTAAAACACTTTCTTTATAAATTTCTTTATCATTTAATTTTCCACTTTGATCTAATAAATTAACCAGATGATCAATTGCTTCTTCTTTATTAGAAATTTGTGGATTTAAATCTATCGAATTTATATCTAACAATTCTGTAATTTTCATTTCTAACAACCTTTCTTTTTTTGTTTATCATAAAGCAAAAAAGTTGTTCAATCAAGAACAACTTAATCATACTGACATAACTTATAAATATCTTTGATGCAAGTTCCTACATCTGCTGGTTTATGTGCATCACTCGCTGTAATAATATCCACATGATGTTCTTTAAAAATATCTAATAATTCTTTAGAAAGACCTTTATCTTGATGATGATAACGATAATAACATCCTGTATTACATTCTCCTTTAACATGATGTTTTACTAGTAACTTGGCTAATTCATGATATGTTGGTTTTAAATCATATGTTGGATAATAGTTAAACATTTTAATTGTATCTGGATGAGCTAATTGCGTGAATAAACCACTTTTAACTAAATCAAAAATCAATTCATAATATCGATGATAAATATCATCTACATTATATTTATCCCATAAGATTTCTTTAGACCAAGGCATATCATATAAAAGTCCATCAATAGAATGAATAGCTCCTACTAAAAAATCAAATTGATAGGATTCTAAAATACGTCTTATTTCTTCTTTATATTCAGGAACATAACATACTTCTAATCCAAATAAAACTTCTATTGGAAGTTCTTCCTCTTTTACCTCATTAATTAAACGCACATAACTAGAAAGTGTATCTTTAAATTTCATTTTCTTATTAGCAAGCCATTCTCTTTGTTGATCACTTGCTTCTTTAACACCTTGATAAATAACTTCAAATTCTTTAAAACGATGTGTATGATCTAAAATTTGAATACGATCAAATCCTTGTTTATAAGCTTCATTAATAAATTCCATTACATATTCTTTAGTAAGTGGTCCGTTTTCTAAATGCATATGTCCATCTACTAGCATAGGCAATCCTCCATTCATATTGTATACAATTATAGACTTTTTAATAAAAAAAACAATCAATTTGATAAAACATCTTGTGACAAAAAAGTAACAAAAACAGTAGATCATTTTCTCTCTATATTTTACTAATATTTGACTATTAAATTTATCATTAGATTTAAAATTTAAATTAGTAGCATATAGATATTTTAGCATACTTAGTATTTGTTAAGAACGGTCGTTCAGTTTTGAATAGCGTCGTTAGGTATTTAAAATTGAAAACAGCGAAAAAGCCTTTAAGCATCAACTTAAAGACTTTTTCTATTTCTCTATTAATTTTCTTTTTTTCTTACAAATACCATCACAAACATACTGCTTACTAGTAGCATCATTAATCCTATAATATTTGCATTATCTCCCGTTTTAACCTTCTTCACTTCTTTCTTACTTTCAGATTTAACAGTTTCTTTATTCGTTACTGTTGGTGTTACTGCTTCTTTTTCTTTCGTATCTTTATAAAGAATTGCATAGTCACTGAACTTATCTGTTTCAAATGTTAAACTGTTTGTCTTTTCATTATATTTTGTTTCTAAGATATCTACTTTTCCATTATGACTTCTTGCGATATAGTATTCTCTCTTAGTTTTACTATCTTTATTGATTAGTTCTTCTGGAACTTTGATTGTTACTTTCATGACTTTTGAAAGTTCATGTATACTTTCATTTGTTCCATCTATATTCTTATATAATGTAATATCTAAGTATTTTCCTACTTTATATCCTTTTGTATTTGTTTCAATAAGTTCATTTGTTTGTGCTTCTTTTACCTCTAATACGATTTCTATTTTCTTACCTTCTGCTACTTCACTTAATTCATTTGCTGTTATTTCTTTGTTTTCAATAAGGAGATCTATAATTTCATCTCTACTTATTTCTACATCTCCTGTTGTTTTAACAGTAAATGATCCTGTTCCTATCTTATCATTTTCTTTTGGTAAGATTGCATAGCTATATTTAAAGGATCCTGTATGGTTATTTCCTTTAGCTTTGATTGTTAGAACATGTTTTCCTTCTTTCGTTGCTTGATTATCTAATACTTCATAATCTTCTTTATTTAATGCTTTTCCATTGACTAAAACTTGTTCTACTTCTTGTGTTTGTTTTTCTCCTGTATATTTTAAGACATTTCCTAATACAACTGTTCCTTTATCAATCGATAATGGATTAATTGTATATGTTCCATCTTTAAAAGTAATATCATAATTTGGATTTGATCCTTCTTTTTGACTTACTTTTATCTTATATGTTCCTACATCTTCTCCTTCTTCTCTTGTAAGAATGATACTTGTTAATTTATCATTACCAATAAGTTTATCATTTACATATGTAAATTCAGAGTCTTCATCTCCATATGTCTTTGATGCATCATTTACAGTAACTGTAATCTTTTTAGCTTTAACAGTAAGATTTATTTCTTTAGATACTTTTTTATAATTCTTACTTTCTTTTTGACTTACTGTAATGATGACTTTACCTGCGCCTTTGATAACTACATTACCTTCACTATCTACTGTAGCTACTTTTTCATCGCTACTTGCATATTCAATAGCTGATTCATGATCTTTACTTTGAGCATGAATTGTAAATGCTTCATCACCATAAGTCTTTTCAACATCTTTTTGATCAACTGCTATTTCATGATTGATTTTATTAACAGTTAATGTTACTTCTTTACTATCACTATCATAGTTATGATCAACTCCTAATGTAACTTTTAATTTTGTTGTACCAGCATTATGAATTGTTACATTACCTTGATCATCTACTGTAGCTACATCCTCATTACTACTTGAATAAGATAATTTTCCATTTCCTTTATGAGATACTTCTAATTTAAATCCTTGATCACCATATTTTTTATCATTCACTTCTTTTACTTTTAATCCAGCATCTGCACCTTTTACTACAAATTCAGCTGTATTTGTACCAGTTAAATTATAGTTTTTGTCATCGATACTTGCTGTAACAGTATATTTACCTGCATGACTAGGAACTTCTGTTCCATTAACTTCTGTTCCATCATACCCTGTTCCTGTGTAAGTTAATGTTACTTCTGGATGATCGCCATTTTCTACATCATTTAACTTAGCTGTAGCACCTGTAATTTTTTCACCATAAGTACCACCATTAGGTGTTATTGTAACAGTGATATCTTTTGGTTTAATTGTATAACTTGTTGTGACATCTTCAGGTAACTTATAATTTTGATTACTTACTTTTGTAGCTGTAGCTTCATAAGTACCTGCATTTCTATTTGCACCTGCAACAGTAACTTCACATTTATCACCATCTGCTAAGTTATTAACTGTAGCTGTTGGTAATTGTTCTTTACCATTGTAAGTTAACTCTTTATTCCAGTTTAAATCAATTGTTCTAGGATTGATTTTATTTGTGATTTCTTGTACATCTACATCTTTAAAGTTTTTATTTCCTTCTACTTTGTAATAAACTGTATATTCTTTGGCCTCTTTCCCTGTTGGAATTGATGTTGACCAGTTTTTGTTGTCTAAAGAATATTTTACTGTTCCTCCATTAGTAGATGCTGCATTTACTAATTCTTGTTCACTTCCATTATATGTTAGTGGTTTTGTTGTTGGTTTCGTAACAACTGGTGTTGCTTGGGTAATATTGAATTTTACTGTTGTATCAATAGTACCGTCTTCCCATCTATAATTTGTAGGATCTTTTAAAGTCAATTGAACATCATATTCATTTACATCAATACCACCATTATTTTCTTTAACTGTGTATAAACCATTTTCTGAAATATTTGCAGTTAATGTTTGTCCTGTATATACTTTGCTTTCTACGGTTGGTTTTTTAACTTTTTCCCAGTTAACTGTAATCTTATTTAATGTTGTTTTATTTCCTGTTTTATCTGTTACTTCGATTGTATATGTTCCTTTTTTTGGAACCAATGTATAACTACCATTAGTAGGTTCAACTGTTTTCCCATCTACTTTTACTGTATCTAAATTATTATCAGTTACTGTAAATGTTTGTGTTTTCGTATATGTTTGATTGCTTTCTACACCTGATACTTGTGGTGCAATCGTATCAATTACGATACCATCTGTTGAAACATATTTAATATTTCCTGCTTTGTCTGTTACCTTGGCATAAATAACATAATTACTATCTTCACTAAATGTAACAGATGTTCCTTCTTTCCAATCTACTGCTTGTAATTGTTTTTCTGTTAGTGATTCTTCACTACCTGATTTATCAACATAATAATAGTATTTATTAACTCCACTACCTTCATCTGTAGCTGTAATTTCTGCTTTTTGTGTTTCTTTAAAGAATAAACCGAATGTGATTTTATTTAAAATACTTTTCCATGTTTTATTGGATACCTTTATTTCTGTATCAGGTGCTGTTATATCAGCTACTCCTTCAACTGTAATATCTGTATCTTTTTGAATATTTTTAATTGTGTATTGATTATTGTTATTTAATTGAACTGTTTCACCATTGACCTTAACAGCGAAATCTTTTGTTTTTGAATAGCCTTTATTTAATTTAAATGTTAAAGTGCTTGATTCATTATAATCAACAACTGTATTACTAACACTTAAAGTATATCCAACTTGACTACCTGGAACATTTACTTTGATTTCTTGTCCATTGGCAATATATACTTCTTTTTCAGATGATTCATAATAGTTTTTACTATCTTTATATCTTACATAATACTTACCAGTAGATAATCCTTCTACAGTATCTCCAGTAATACTATGCCATTCATTTTCACCATCTTTTCTATATTCCATTGATGAATCAACATTATTTAATTTACCATCTGTTCCACCCTTATATGTTGTTCCTGTGGCTGTTACAGATGTTGGTGCTTCTCTTTGGGCTTTGACAATTTCGAACGTTACTGTTTTTTGTGCAGGTAATTTATAATTAGAATTACTCAATCCAGTTGCAGTTGCAGTATATGTACCTACATCAGTTTGTTCACCAGAAACAGTCACGTTACATTTGTCATCTCCAACTGTATTAATGACAGTTGCTGTTGGAACATGTGGTTTACCATCATATGGAATTTTAAATGTATTTGTACCATCTAGTTCCCATGATAAAGTTGCTGTTCTTTGGGTAATAGTAATAAATTTTTGAGGAGCATAGCCAGGCTTATAAAGATCGGATCCCGAATTATATATACTTAAATAATATTTTCCTACGTCTGGATATTCTTTATCTACCTCAACATCTGTATCTCGATAATAGTATTTAAATGAATATTGACAATTATTTAACTTACTTTCAGGGACAAGTTCTGGTTGCTCTCCATATTCCCATGTATATTTAACAATGCTAGGTGGAGTAGGTTTTGCTTTAGTCACAGTAAATTTAAGTGATTCTGTTGTTAAACTTAAATAATGATTATTTTCAGAAACTACTCCTCTAATACAATAAGTACCAGGTTTTAGACTGTTTAGCTCATCTAAACTTATTGATTTATATGCACTGTCGTCATCATCATATTTCTTATATTCGTAAGAAACACGTGCATCTGTTGGAACATAGTAATGGCCATTTCCTGTATTCACTTCTACATATGGGCCAAATTTTGATTGATATCCTTGATAAGTATATTCACAACTATCTTGTTTATTCCAATTCTTATCTTTGAAATATATTTTATTTGTCCAATATTTTGCTTTCGTAATTGTGAATTCTCCAGAAACTGAAACTTGATCCATTGTTAGAGTTACTGAATAATCTCCTGGTTCTTTTGGTCTTTGTGATAATTGTTGTCCATTTTGATAATATGTTAATTTGTATGAATCTCCTGATATTGGAAAACTATTGGTATTCTTACCATTGGCATTTTCAACCCAAGCATTGGTTCCTCTGTTATACTCTCCATTTTGTGTTTTTAATACTATTTTTGCTGTTGTAGTATCTGGATTCTGATAATCACATTCATTATTTCTTTCTTCTTCACTACAATAACCTTTTATTGTTTTTCCACTTTCATCGCTGTTATCAAGTACATAGTTCCATTTGTGAACATGTTTTGCTAAATAAATATATTGACCTTCATCATCATGTTTAAGATCAACCTTGTATAATTTACCACTATTTTTTACAAACTTGATTTTATTCAAATCAGCTTTACTTACTCCTCTAGGAGAAATTCTATGTTTCTTTCCATCGTTTATTTCATAATCAATATCAATTGTAATAGCATTTCCATTATATTCTGAAAGATCAATGGTACCATTACTACCAAGTTTAACGTCTGTTCCACAATTTTCAAACGTGATATTTTTAAGTTTAAGTACTGCCTCTTTAAGTTCTGTCCCTTTATTGTAAATACCTATACTATTTGCTTTAATTGTTGCATCATTAACATTCAAAACTCCCTCTATAGAGTTAAGTCCAACTTCATCAGATACAATCGTTCCACCACTACCATTGATTGTCATTGTTCCTGAATTTCCAACAAATCCGCATAGACTGTAAACATCATTTCCACTATAAGTAAATGTATGACCATTCATATTAATAGTTACATCAGTATTACTGTCAGCCCTAATAAAATCAAACCTTCCACTTTTTTCAGGATTATTAACAACATCGCCTAATATATTTAAAGCTATCGTTCCTTTTTTAGAGCTATCATATTGTATATAAACTTTTGTACCTGCATCAGCCCATGTAGAATATTTCTTAGTATAATACGTACCTCCAGGTAAATTATATGTTCCTGGTGTACTTGTACGATACGTATTTCCATCATTTGAAATATTAGTATCTGCCGCAAATACATTTACAGGCACTTGTGTAAAGACCATCATAAATGTAAGTACGCTTGCTATTATTTTCTTAATTTTTATCTTCATAACTTTCTTTTCCTCCCCTTATTAAAAATTATTATGTTTAAAACTACTTATTTATTTGTTAATAAAAAACCTCCCTTGTCTATTCATATTTTACTATTTATGATACTTTATTTTTTCATTTGTTGCGAAATGTCGTTTTTAGGGTGTGAAATGCAAAAAGACCTCTTTCGAGATCTCCTAATAAATAATTTTTAATATTTTAAAAGAAGTCCACTAGGGACTTCTAAGTAGTCTATTTTCTCCATTGAGATGGAGCAAATAATAATAACATTGGGAATATTTCAAGTCGTCCTGCTAACATATCAAAAGATAAAACAAGTTTTGATACATCCGATAATGATGAGAAATTTCCTACTGGACCAACAACATTCATTCCTGGACCAACGTTATTTAAACACGTTGCTACAGCTGAAAAAGCACTTGTAAAGATACTACAAAAATCATTAAGTAAATCACTAAATATCCTTGAATTAAACTTATGACATTACTATCAATTGGTTGATTTTCAAATTCAATTGTCTCTACACTATGAGGATGTAATGCTTTTCTTAATTCTTTACGAGCACTTTTACAATACATGACGATTCTAGAAATTTTAATTCCTCCACCTGTTGATTCTGAACTTGCTCCAACGAAAGTTAAAACAAGAATAATCACTTGTGAAAGTAATGGCCATTTACTATAATCAACAACCACAAATCCTGTTGTTGTAAATAATTAAAATGTTCTGTTACTTTAAATTCAACAGCTTCTACTTCACCATCAACAATTTTATAAAGTGTTTTAACAGCTGAATCATGATCTTTAGTCATTTTAGCACGTACATATCTAATAATTTGACTAGCAACAATTTTCTTTGGTGCAACAATACTATCAACCTTTAACACATCTGATAATCCTATGTAATTCATTCTTGTTACTTTCGCAATTGTCTTTTTATGATATAAGCTTTTTGCGGATAATGATAAAACAATATTTTCTTCATCTAAACCTGTAAGTGCTAAAACAGCATCTGTATTTTCAATACCTTCTTCATTTAATAATTCATCATCACTACCATCACCATGAATAATTGTGACATATGGTAATTTTTCAGCTAAAATTTGACAACGATTTTTATCCTTTTCAATAATTTTAACTTTAATTCCTTGAGTAGATAATTGTTTAGATAAATAATAAGCAATTTTCCCACCACCAACAATGATAACATTTTTAATACGATTTGTGATAACACCGATATCTAAACAAAATCTTGATAAATCTCGATGTGTCCCTGTAATATATAAATGATTGCCTGGTTTAATGGCATAATTTCCATCTGGAATAATTACATCTTCATTATGACTTACAGCACATATTAAAATATTTGTTTTTGTAATTTTATGTAATTGATTTAATTCAACTCCATTTAAACGACTATGATCTTCCACAAAGAATTCAGCAAGATCAACTTTTCTTCTTGAAAAAGTATCCACTTTAACAGCTGAAGGAAAAGATAAAACACGGCGAATTTCACTTGCTGCTTCAAGTTCAGGATTAACAATCATTGAAAAACCTAATTGATTTCTCATAAAATCACGTTGTGATGAATAATCAGGATTTCTAACACGTGCAATAGTGTGTCTTGTTCCCATTTTTTTAGCCATTAATCCTGCTAAAATATTTAATTCATCTGAAGTAGTTACACAAATAATAAGGTTAGCATCTTCTGCTCCTGCTTCCATTAATATATCCTATGAACCGCCATTACCTACAACACCTATAACATCATATTGGTTTACAACTTCTTCTACTTTAGTTGCATTTTGATCAACAACAATAATATCATGATCTTCATTTGACATATGTTTAATAAGTGTTTTTCCGACTTTACCGGCTCCCAAAACAATGATTTTCATAAAAAATGAAATCCCCTTAATACAAATAGATATTTTAACCCTTTTCCTTTAATTACTCAACCTATTTTACATTAACCAAACTAAATATCAATGAAAAAATTATTTTTATACAGTATAATAAAAAACTCCACTATATCGTGGAATTTTCATTATTTTTCAACTGCATTATTTACAATAATACGGCTTGCTTGCATACGAGATAAATCTCTTTTAAATCCTTCTAAATCAATTTTTTCTAAAACTTGTTCTTTAGTCATTTGATTAGCTTGTGCAACCATATTTAATTGTTCTTCTAATACTTCTTCACTAACAACAATATTTTCAACAGCAATAATTTCATCAATTAAAGCTTCTAATTTAGCTTGTTGAGTAGCAGATGGTTTCATTTGTTCTCTTAATTTTTCTTCATCCATGCCTGTCATTTGTAAGTATTGATCTAATTGAATTCCTTGAGCCATCATTTGATTAGCCATATAAGACATTTGTCTATCTAATGCTTCATCAATTGCATCTTCATCTAATTCAACTTCACAATCATTCATAAATGTATCAAAAATTGTATTTTCTTTTTGTGCTTCATATTGTTGATCATGTTGTTGTTGTAAACCTTCATTAATATAAGCTTTTAAATCTTCAACTGTTTTAATTTCAGGTACACCTAAACCTTCAACAAAATCATCATTTAATTCAGCTTCTTTTTTTACAGATAATTTTTTAACTGTTACTTTGAAAACAACATCTTGTCCAGCTAAATCTTCTGCTTGATAATTTTCTGGGAAAGTTAAGTTTAAATCTCTTGTTTCATTAACTTTCATACCAATCATTTGTTCTTCAAACCCTGGAATAAATGATCCTGAACCAATTTCTAAATCATAATCATTTCCTGTTCCGCCTTCAAAAGCAACATCATCTTTTAAACCAACAAAATCGATTGTAGCGATATCACCATTTTCAACAGTATCTCCATCTTTTTCTTCTGTTTGACTTGATTGAGCTAAAATCATTTGAATTTGTTGTTCAACTTCTTCATTTGATACAGGTACTTTTTCTACTTTGAATTCAATTCCTTTATAATTACCTAATTTAATTACTTTACTCATTTATCTATTTCCTTTCATTATATGCCTGTTTATTCTATCATAAAGAAAACTTCTTGTCTTTATTTAATCTTAATATCCTTAATATTATTTAAAGTAATTGTTGAATATCCTGACATATCTGTTTCGGTTGTAATATTTTCATGATTTAAATAATCTTCAACATTTAATTCAATAATACGATCATCATCTAAAACCAATTTACATCTTGACATACGATCTAATGAAAGTGGGACATTAACAATTTCATCATCTTCTTCAATTCCTAGATCTCTCATAATCGTTTCAACTTCTTCTTGTGCGTTATAATCATCACCCATGACCTTCTTCGCAATTTCCATTGGTTTTAATGGTAAATGTTCCATTACTAAATCAATCATTTCTTTTTTGACCATGGCTGTTGGATCACCTTCAAAAACATTATATTCACTATCGACTTTTTTAACGACTTTATTGACAATACTCATTTTTTGTTTATCTGTTAATTTAGGTTCACCTTTAATATATTGTTCATTAAGATAATAGCCTGGTTTTCCATCTATTTGAAATCTTTTTTCAATTAAAGAAACTGTGTTTTTATCAACATTGATAATAATTGCTTCTTCAACAGCTGAAGTTTTAGGTGGAAGACTTTGTCTATTAACAAATTTAATAAATCTTTTACCATCTACTTCTTCCACAATAGAAATAGGGGTCACTTTATAATTTAACTTCATGATAAGAATCATCTTTTCTCCATCTACTTTACATTCAACAAACATTAAATTACTATTAGGCATTTCTTCAACATATTTGCTGACAGCAAATAGATCTTGAGCAATCTTTTTAGATTCAGCAATAAATTGTTCATCATCAATGATCATATTTCTAGCTGCTTGTAATAAATGATGTTCACTTCCGACAATGAGTTCTTTAATGGTTGTATTCGTTAAACATTTTTCTATTTTTTTATCATAATATTCAGTTGTTCCTTCTATTAAATCAATAAATTGATCAGAATAAATAATTTGACTATGTTCCATATCGAGCATATGAATTAATATCTTATCTATAATTGTTGTATTCATCTTTATCACCGAATGTAGTATATCATAATTTTTTATTTTAATATATAATGGATGTGGTGAAGTCTATGAAAATTATAATTGCTGATGCAAAAAGTTTAAAAGAAAAGCATTTTCCTATTGAAAAACAAACACCATTGTTTTTTAATAAAGCAGAATCTTTAAGAAAACAATTAAAAGAATTAGATATTAATCAAATTCATGATTTGATGAAGATTTCTTTTAAACAATCTTCATTAATTTATGATTATTTTCATAATGAGGAAACTTTTGCAGCCATAAATTTATTTAATGGCATTGTTTTTAAACATCTTGATTTAAAGAATTATCAAAAAGAAGAGTGGGATTATTTAGATAAGCATTTACTAATTAATTCTCCACTTTATGGAATTTTACGTTATAATGATGCTGTAAATTATCATCGTTTAGAAATGAAACATAAATTAAATGAAATAAATTTATATCAATATTGGTATAAAGAACTAAATGATTATTTAAAAAATGAAGATGTTATTCTTTCTTTAAGTACGAAAGAATATGAAAAAATGTTTGATCTTCCAATCATTCAACTTGATTTTGTGATAAGAAATGGGCATACTTTTAAACGAAATGCCGTGTATTTAAAAAAAGCAAGAGGTATGATGCTCAATTATTTGATTGAACATCATATTGAAGATATTGAACAAATAAAAGAAATTGTAATCGATGATTATCATTTTAGTGAAAATGATTCAAATGATGATCATTGGGTTTTTATAAAAGATGAAAAAATGAAATACATCAAAAAATAGGAGGTTATTTATCATGTATAAAGTTGGTGTTTTAGGAGCAGGTACATGGGGTATGGCTGTCGCAAGAGTATTATGCAATCGTCATCATTCAGTGATGGTTTGGTCGGCTTTACCTCAAGAAATTGAATATATTCAAAAAAACAGAACACATCCAAAATTACCTGAATTAGAAATTCCTGATGATATGGAATTTACAACAGATATTAAAGAAGTATGTAATAGTGAATATCTCGTAGTTGCTGTTCCTTCCATTTTTATGAGAAGTACAATGGAAACAGCTAAAGATTATATTAAAGATCAAATCTTAATCGATCTTGCTAAAGGGGTTGAAAAAGATAGTCTTTATACAATGTCTGAAATTATTCGAGATGTTTTAGGAAATCAAGCAAAAATCGTAGCTCTATCAGGTCCAACCCATGCTGAAGAAGTTGTAAGAGATATGCCTTCAACCATTGTTTCAGCTTGTGATGATTTAGAAGTTGCTGAAAAAGTACAAAATCTTTTCCAAGATACATGCATGCGTGTTTATACAAACATTGATGTCCGCGGGGTTGAATTATGTGGTGCTTTAAAAAATATTATTGCTTTAGCAGCTGGTATTTCCCATGGGTTAAATTATGGTGATAACACTCGTGCTGCCCTTATTACGCGTGGTCTTTCTGAAATGACACGTTTAGGAACAACAATGGGATGCCTTGAACAAACATTCCATGGTCTTGCTGGAATTGGTGATTTGATTGTCACAGCAACAAGCGTGCATAGTCGTAACTTTAAATGTGGAACATTAATTGGACAAGGTTACAATGTTGATGATGCTACAAAAGAAGTTGGTATGGTCGTTGAAGGTTTAAACGCTTTACCTGCTGCAATGCAACTTGCTAAAAGATATGATGTAGAAATGCCAATTACTGCCATGGTCGATGCTATTGTTAAAGGTAAAGTTAGTCCAAATGAAGCAGTCAAGGCATTAATGAATCGTGATCGAAAAACAGAGCTAACAAAGTCTGTTGCAGATATTAATTTTGAAAATAGTATTATTAAAAGCAAAAGAGGGTTAGGTATGAAAAGAGTTATTACTTATGGTACATTTGATTTATTACATTACGGACATATTAATTTATTAAAACGTGCGAAAGCTTTAGGTGATTATTTAATTGTTGCTGTTTCAACTGATGAATTTACACGTTTGAAAAAAGATAAAAAATGTTATTTCTCTTATGAACAAAGAAAAGGTCTACTAGAATCTGTACGTTTTGTAGATTTAGTTATTCCTGAAGAAAATTGGGATCAAAAAATCAAAGATATTAAAGAATATCATATTGATACTTTTGTTATTGGAGATGATTGGAAAGGTAAATTTGATTATCTAAAAGATGAGGGTGTAGAAGTTATTTATTTACCAAGAACTCCTGAAATTTCTACAACTCAAATTAAAGAAGATTTACATCATACAGAAGAAAAATAAAGGCTATAGCAATCGCTATAGCTTCTTTTTTATAAAGGATTGTTATGAAAAAATCATAACAATTCTTTTTGATTTAAATAGTTTTCTAAAAATTCAAAGAATCTTTCCATTTGTTGGTCAGTTCCAATCGTAACTCTTAAATACTGATCAATCAATGGTTTATTCCAATGACGCACAATAATACCTTCTTTTCTAAGCGCTAAAAATAATTCTTCCCCATCAATCTTTGGATGTTTTACAAATACAAAGTTAGCATAACTATCTGGAACCACAAATCCTAATTCTTTTAGTTTCGTTTTTGTATATTCTCTTGTTTGAATTACTTTTTGACATTTTTCTTTCATATCTTGACTATTTAAAACAGAAACAAGTCCAATTTGTTGAGTTATATAATCAATAGGATACGAGTTAAAAGAATTCTTTACATCATATAAATGAGAGATTGCTTCTTTATTTCCTAAAGCTACTCCTAATCTAGCTCCAGCAAAAGATCTTGATTTAGAAAACGTTTGAATAACCACTAAATTTTCATATTGATGAATAAGTGTGACACATGATTGTCCTCCAAAATCAATATAAGCTTCATCAACAACAACAATACTGTCTGGATTACTTTTTAAAACTTCTTCTATAAAATCTAAAGAAACAAGTAATCCTGTTGGTGCATTAGGATTAGGAAAAATAATTCCTGAATTTGGTTGTTTAAAATCTTCAACATACATTTTAAAATCTTGATCCAAAATAATTTCTTTATAATTCATTTGGTAAAGATCACAATAAACTGGATAAAATGAATAAGAAATATTTGGAAATAATACTGGATCACTTCCATTAAAAAATGTTAAAAATGTAAGTGCTAAAACTTCATCTGAACCATTTCCTAAAAAAACTTGTTCATCTTTTAAACCATGATACTTAGCTAAAGCATGTCTTAATTCTTCTCCATCACTATTTGGATAAAGTTTTAATTTTTCAATATCGATTTCTTTTAAAATATCTTTTATTTGTTTACATGGACCATATGGATTTTCATTCGTATTTAATTTAATCATATTGTTGATTTTTGGTTGTTCACCTGCTACATATGGTTCTACTTGTCTTAATTTATCTTTCCAACTCATTGTTATTCCCCCTCTAACATATCGTTGATGACTTCATAAACATAATCAACTTGTTTTTCTGTCTTTTCTTTTATTTGTTTTTCTACACGATTAAAAGTATAAGCATGATCAGCTTTTTCAAACATATCTAAATCATTATAAGAATCTCCTATACAATAAGAAATCACTTCTTGATTTAATAATGAACAAAGCTTTTTAAGTCCACTTCCTTTAGTACAATCTACTGTAATATCTAAATAAACAACATTAAGTGTTGCATGAATACCTACATATTTTTGGTGGATTTGTTTTTGAATTTCAAGTATTTCATCTAATTTTTCTTGTGGATGAAAAGCACATACAATATCAATATCATCTTGAGTATGATCCAATATTTCTAAAAAATCACCTGCTATTTCTTGATAACCATTTTCTGTTAAAATACATGTTTTTTGATTTATATATCCATATGTTTGTTGACCATCAAAAAATGTATAATTTAGATAAGGATATTTTTGATAACTTTCTTTAAGTATTTCTTTAGCAATTTCATTTTTTATTTGTTTTCGATAAAGAACTTGATCATTTTGATCAACAATCATTGCTCCATTATTTAAAACAAGATAATCATATTCAAAATGTGGTGTGACAAGTTTTGTTTCTTGAATATTTCTTCCTGTACAAAATGAAAAATAATGACCTTGTGTTCTTAATTTTTTTACAGCTTCTTGATCTTTATAAGTAATGGGTAAATTGTCATTAGCAATTGTTCCATCAATATCACTAAATAATATTTTTTTCATATCTTCTCCTTAAGCTAAGTCTAAAAATAATTGACATAAACGATCATGATTTTCATTTTTTTCAATTAAAGCTTCTTCAATATTTTTAGATATAATTTGATTATCTTTCATACAGATACATAAACCACTTTTTCTTTTTTCTAATAAACAAATGGCTTCTTCTGCCATTTTAGATGCTAAAATACGATCTTCAGGAACAGGTGATCCACCTCTTTGAATATGTCCCAAAACAATTGATCTTCCTGAATATCCAGTTTCTTCGCTAATACGATTAGCTAGTTTTTCAACATCTAATATTTTTTCACTTACAATAAGTATCGCATGTTTTTTATGATACTCTTCTTCACAAATTTTAAGTTCTTCAATAATTTTATTTTCATCATACTCTGTTTTATCTGTAATAACAATTTCACTACCACATGCAATTGCAGAATATATAGCAAGATTATCTGCATGATTTCCCATAACTTCAACAACAAAACAATGATGATGTAAACTAGACGTATCTCTTAATTTATTAACAGCATCGATAATGTTATAAAGTGCTGTATGAAAGCCTATTGTTTCATCTGTTCCATTAACATCATTATCAATTGTTCCAGGAATAGCAATACAATCAATTCCTTTTTGACTAAGTGCTAAAGCTCCTTTATAACTTCCATCTCCCCCAATAACAACAAGCCCATCTATCCCTCTTTGTTTAAGCTGATGAATTGCTTGTTCTTGAACTTTATCTTCCTTAAATGAAGGTAATCTTGAAGATTCTAAAATAGTTCCCCCTTTAGATAATATCTCAGAAACATCACTATACCCTAATTTTTTGATATTCCCTGCTACTAATCCTTTATATCCTTCATAAACACCATAAACCTCAAAACCTCTTTTTATTCCTACACGAACAATAGCACGAATAGCCCCATTCATTCCTGGTGCATCTCCTCCTGAGGTTAAAACTGCAATTTTTCTCATCGATTCACCTACTTTTTCCCTATAATTATCCCTATTATACTTGTTTTACATAAAAAGAAAAAGCCAATTTCTTGGCTTTATATAAATTTTTCTAAATTTAAATTTGAATCATAAGAAAATTTTAAACGATATGTATCTTTATAATTAAATATTCTTATTGAAGATTGATCGTTTCCTTTTGATTGTGTCATTCCTTTTCCATAATGAGAAAGTGTTTCTTTTGAAATTTCAGCTTCATTATTTTTTAAATCATTTAATGTTTTTTGAATTAATTCTTGATTATCTTTTTCATTAAATAGTGTAATGATTTGATTTATTTTTGTAACTTGTTGATTTAATTGTTGATATCCATCCTCTAATTGTTGAATATCATTTAAATGATATTCAAACTGTAATTGGCTTTCTTTTGATAAATCATAATCATAAGAAATACTCATTGTATTTTGTTTATCTAAAGAAATATCATATTGAACAGATACATAAAGATTATTATTATTTGTTATTTGAAACAAATATTCTGAATCCATATTTTTTGTTCCAACTATTTTTTCTAAAGACGATTCCATGTTATTAATCTTATTGACATATTTTTTACTATTTTTAACATTTTTTGAAAATTCTTTTAAGGAATCATATTGATATACAACTGTTTCTTGATTTGATTTTGTATATGTTTTTAATGTTGCTGTTTGATTGATTCCACTATCAGATAATGTATTAAATGCAAAGAAATAAGAAATTCCCATAGGTAAAAAAACAAGTGCAATAATCAAAATTGGATAAATGAATGCGTATTTTCTTTTAGGGGTACGTTTCATTGGTTGATAGCCAGATTGAGGTGTTCCACAATAAGGACATACTTTTGCATTACTTGGTATATTTTTATGGCATTTTGGACATTTTTTCATATTTTATCAATCCTTTCTTTTAATCTTGGTATATTTGGTCTAGCCAAGATGAAAGTTTATCAATATAATCCCGTTTCTTTTCTTTTTGTTTTTTGCTTGGTAATGAATAATAATCTTCATCTAAAAAAGTATATTGATCTACAAATTTCCCATTGATCACTAATTTTAAAGTAGGGGTCCATGAAAAATCAAGTTTTTTTCTCATTTGGTTATATCGAGATTTTTCTTTTTTTGTTGCTTCTTGACTATTCGCTTGATCTCGATATTCTTTAATATTGAAATAATAAAGATAAACTCCTTTATTTTTCTTTAAATATTTTTTTAAATAAAGTTCAAATTCTTGACAATCTTTACAATCAGGTCTTCCAATATATAAAACAAAATCTTCTTTTTGATTTATTTTCTTTAAAACATCATCATAATTGATTTCTATGATTTGATCTTTTGATAAATCTTTCTGTATAGTATGAGTGGATGTAGTATGACTACACCCACTTAATATACCTATTAAAAATGAAATCAATATGAACTTATTGATTATTTTAATAAAGATTCTCCATCCATTTCTTCAGGAATTGGTAAACCTAATAATTGTAACATTGTTGGAGCTAAATCTCCTAATTTTCCGCCTTCTTTTAATCCTACATGAGAATTAGTAACAATTAAAGGTACAACATTTGTTGTATGTGCAGTAAATGGATTTCCATCTGCATCTAATTCTTCTTCAGCGTTACCATGATCAGCAGTAATTAACATAGTTCCACCTAATTCAAGAACTTTTTCATAGACTTCACCGATACAATCATCAACAACGCTAACAGCTTTGATTGCTGCAGGAATAACACCAGTATGTCCTACCATGTCACAATTTGCAAAGTTAACAATGACAACATCATGAATATCTTTATCTAATTCAGCAATTAATTTATCTTTTACTTCATAAGCTGACATTTCAGGTTGTAAATCATAAGTAGCAACTTTTGGTGAATTAACTAATACACGAGTGGCTCCTTCGATTTCTTTATCTACCCCACCATCAAAGAAGAAAGTTACGTGAGCATATTTTTCAGTTTCAGCAATACGTAATTGTTTTAAACCTTGAGCTGACAAGTAATCACCTAATGTATTTGTAAGTTCAGGTGAAACGAATGCGATTTCTCCATTAACGCTGTCTGCATATTTCATCATACATACGAATTCTAAATCTTTAACTTGTTTTTCAGGTACATATCCTTCATAGAATGTAGGATTTGTGATTACTGTAGCTAATTGGATTGCTCTATCTGGTCTGAAGTTAGCGAAGATTACTGAATCTCCATCATCAATTGTTCCTTCAACGTTTTTGTTGTAACCAGGGATAACGAATTCATCTAAAACATCTTTAGCATAAGAATCTTTTACATATTGAACTGGACATTCAAAAGATTCACCTTCTTGACATACGATTGCATCGTAAGCTAATTTAACACGATCAAATCTTTTATCTCTGTCCATTGCATAGTATCTACCAGAAATTGATGCAATTTGTCCAACACCGATTTCTTCAATTTTTTCTTGTAATTCTTTTACGAAATCAACACCACTATCAGGAGCAACATCTCTTCCGTCTAAGAAAGCATGTACATATACTTTATCTAAACCTTGTTGTTTAGCTAATTCTAATAAACCAAAGATATGTTCATTTGATGAGTGAACACCACCATTTGATAATAATCCCCAAATATGTAATTTAGAACCATTATCTTTAGCATGTTGAATTGCTTTTAAGAATTTTTCATTTTCAAAGAAAGTTTTTTCATTTAAAGCTTTATTAATTAAAGTTAATGATTGATAAACAGTTCTTCCTGCTCCAATATTTAAATGCCCAACTTCACTATTTCCCATTTGTCCATCAGGTAAACCAACTGGCATACCACTAGCTGAAATAGTTGTGTTTGGATACATAGCCATTAAATCATCTAAGTTAGGTGTATTAGCAAGTCTTACAGCATTACCATTAATGCTTTCAGAAATACCATAACCATCCATAATACATAATACGATAGGTCTTTTTTTCATTTTTTTGTTTCCTCCATTAATACGTTATACATATTATCATTTTTGTTATCGTGTTTCAATTCATTTAGCTATATAAAATCAGTATTTTTTATTTCATTTCTTTTTAGTTTTTTGTGGCGTAGCAAGCAATGAAACACCGCAAAAAGTAATGAATAAAGGCCAGTATTCTTGAATATAATAAACAATAATTGAAACAATACCTTTGAATTCATTTGTTCGATCTAACGTTAAGATGATTCCCAAAACAATCAAAACAATACCACAATTTTTTTTAATATTCATTTTATTCACCTAGTTTTATTTTATCTTGGATAAAATAAAAAAGATGTCCAAAAAAATCATACGATTTCTTTAAATATCTTTTTTGCATAATCTAGTAATTGAATGATATTGACTTCTTCTTGCCCTTTTTGTGAATATACATAAACTTTATAATCTTCAAAAAAGTCAAATCTATTTGAATGAATAATACTATTAATATCTTTTCTTCTTTCTTGATTTAAAGTAATAAATTGATTTTCACACATTTTTCTTAGAATAATACACAAAGAAGCAAGTGATAATTCTAATTGACACTTTGTTTTTAAAAGATCCCTTTCAATTATATAATTAGCTATCTCTTGATTATTTTTTAATCTATTTAATTGATTTAAAATCATTTCTACTTTAACAACCTCTATATTTAATTGTTCTAAATAACAACTTAACTTTATTTGCCTTTTATTCATTCTTAAGCTCCTTATAAATTGATAACAGTTGTTTAGCATATAAAACAAGTGATAATAACATCAACACAATACAAACAAAAATTGAAATAGTTGCAAAAATAGAATTTGGAATATGTATTCCAATTAATACGATTGCGACAACATCAAAGATAGCAGTAGAAATTTTCCCCCACCATGAGGCTCCTTGGACCTTTGCTCCTTTTTCATATAAATAAAGTCCCCCTAAAGCCAGCATTCCATCTTTTAAAACAATGATAAGAAGTAATAACCACATCCATGAATACGTATAAACTAAAACAAACGCAACCGTAAATTGTGTCAATTTATCAGCAATTGGATCTATAACTTTCCCAAAATCAGTAATCATCTGGTAATGTCTTGCAATGTAACCATCTAAAAAATCAGATAGACCTGAAATAATTAAAATAGTAGCACATATATAATAATCTTCTTTACTTCCAGCTAAAAAATAGCGATGTAAAAAAATAGGAATAAGTATTATTCTTAAATAGCATAAACAATTAGGTATATTAAATAATTCTTTAAGTCTTATTTTTTTCATAATTTTCACCTTCTGTATTAGTAATATTATCTTACAGTTTAATGATAAAAATTTCAACCTAAACAAAAAAAGGGAGATTTCTCCCTCATGAATTTTAATATTCTTTTTCTAATAAAGCTGCAGCTGCTTTATCAATAATTACAGTTACATCTTTATGATTTTGTAATACACTAGCTGGTAATTCTGGAGTTACAGGTCCTTCAATCATTCCTTTAACAGCATTTTCTTTATTTTTACCACAAGCAATTAAAACAACACTTTTAGCATCCATAATATTTTGAATTCCCATAGAGATTGCTTGTTTTGGAACAGCATCTTCATCTCCATTAAAGAATAATCTTGCATTGTCTTTAATAGTACTTTCTTTTAAATCAACATAATGTGTTTTTGAATTAAAATCAGTTCCTGGTTCATTGAATCCAATATGTCCATTTGAACCAATTCCTAATAATTGAATATCAATTGGATTTTCAGCTAACATTTTATTATATTCATCACAGTTTTCTTGAATATTTCCTTGTCCACATGGAACATGAACATTTTCATCTTTAATATCAATTCCATTGAATAAGTTTTTATACATAAAATAATGATAGCTTTGTGGATGACTTGCATCTAATCCAAAATATTCATCTAAGTTATATGATTTAACATCTTTATATGATGTATGATTTTTTTCATGATCTTCTCTTAATAATTCATACATTCTAACAGGTGTAGATCCTGTAGCTAATCCTAAAATACTATTTGGTTTTTCCTTTACTTGATTAATAAAAATTTTTGCTGCTTCTTGGCTTGCTTCTTCATAATTTTCAACAATAATAACTTTCATTGCAAACTCCTCCTCGATAACATCTTATCATGTCTAGACAAACAATTCAATAAATACTTGTTTTTTTTCTTAAAAAGTCCTTTCGTACAATGAAAATGTCTTTATTTTTCAATAAAAATAGGTTAGAATTGGAATGTAAATATGGAGGTGTTTAATACTATGATTAAAGGTATTGGGGCTTCTAGTGGTATTGCAATTGCTAAAGCGTACAAACTAGTTATGCCTGATTTAACTGTAACACAAAACACTGTAGAAGATGTTGCAGCTGAAATCAAAAAATTTGAAGATTGTATGGCTGAAACAGCTAAACAATTAGAAGCAATTAAAGAAGCTGCTTCTAAAAACTTATCAGCTGAAGAAGCTGCTGTATTTGATGCTCATGCATTAGTACTTCAAGATCCTGAATTAAAAACACAAGTTTTAGACAAAATCAATAATGAAAAATTATGCGCTGAAGCTGCATTAGATGCAGTTGCAAATAGTTTCATTGCAATGTTTGAAATGATGGATGATGATTATTTTAGAGAAAGAGCTGCTGATATTAAAGACGTTTCTCGTCGTTTATTAGCTAACTTACTTGGTAAACCATTACCAAACCCTGCTTTAATTGATGAAGAAGTTGTTATTATCGCTGATGATTTAACTCCTTCTGATACAGCACAATTAAATAAAAACTTAGTTAGAGGATTTGCTACTAATATTGGTGGTAGAACTTCTCACTCAGCTATCATGGCTCGTTCTTTAGAAATTCCTGCAGTTGTTGCTTGTAAAACAATTACAGAAGAAGTTAAAGATGGAGATTTAATTGTTCTTGATGGTATTGAAGGAACAGTTATGATCAATCCTGATGAAGCAACTGTTAAAGAATATGAAACTAAACGTGCTGAATTCATCGCATATAAAGAAGAATTAAAGAAATTAGTTAATGAAAAAACAATTACTACTGATGGACATCAAGTTGAATTAGTTGCTAACATTGGTTCAGCAAAAGATTTAGCAGGTGTTAAAGAAAATGGTGGTGAAGGTGTTGGATTATTCAGAACTGAATTCTTATATATGGAATCTGCTGAATTACCAACTGAAGAACAACAATTTGAAGTTTATAAAGAAGTATTAGAAGGTATGGAAGGTAAACCTGTTGTTGTTAGAACATTAGATATCGGTGGAGATAAAGAAATCGAAGCTATCGATTTACCAAAAGAAATGAATCCATTCTTAGGTGTTCGTGCAATCCGTTTATGTTTCCAAAGAGAAGATATCTTTAGAACTCAATTAAGAGCATTACTTAGAGCATCAGTTTATGGTGATTTAAGAATCATGTTCCCTATGATTGCTACTTTACAAGAATTCCGTAAAGCTAAAGGAATCTTAATGGAAGAAAAAGAAAAATTAGTTGCTGAAGGTGTTAAAGTAAGTGATACATTACAAGTTGGTATCATGATTGAAATTCCTGCAGCTGCTGTATTAGCTCATAAATTTGCTAAAGAAGTTGATTTCTTCTCAGTAGGAACAAATGACTTAGTACAATATACATTTGCAGCAGACAGAATGTCTTCTGGTGTAAGTTATTTATATCAACCATTCAACCCATCAATCTTAAACTTATTAAAACATGTTATCGATTCAGCACATGCTGAAGGTAAATGGGCTGGTATGTGTGGAGAAATGGCTGGTGAAGCTATTGCAGCTCCATTATTACTTGGTTTAGGATTAGATGAATTCTCTATGTCAGCTACTTCAATCTTAGCTCAAAGAAAATTAATTAAGAGTGTAACAAAAGCTGATATGGAAGCTTTAGTAGAAAAAGCATTAGATTGTGCGACTTCTGAAGAAGTTGTTGAATTAGTTAAATCTACAGTAAAAATGTAATAATAAAGGCCTCGAAAAGAGGTCTTTTTTTACTAATTTCCAATAATAATTCATACAAAAAGTCAAGATTTTCAGAAAGTTTATAAACATCAAATAATAGCAACTTAAAATTATCTCTATTTTATATGATGCAATAACACATATCAGAAAAAAAAGCCATACCACAAGGGTATGACCTGTCAATGATCATGTAAAAACATAAAAAAAAGAAGGAACTGGCAACGAGCTATTTTCGCACAATGTACTA
>ERZ838839.696-NODE-696-length-40144-cov-14.921400_pt1 | contig 40144 bp, 38 predicted proteins | sample MGYA00519909_ERZ838839 | MGnify/ENA primary metagenome ERZ838839 (study PRJEB31850, sample SAMEA3708843) | human gut metagenome | biome: human gut; feature: human-associated habitat; material: faeces | place: China | collected 2014 ... | reverse complement strand
AGAGCATCAGCTTCCCAAGCTGAGGGTCACGAGTTCGAGTCTCGCTTGCCGCTCCTCCATTTAGAGTTAGGCAGTTGCATCACAGCGGCTGCCTTTTTTTAAATATCAAGGAAAATGTTCGGGTCAAGCCATTTTAAACGTAGGAAAAACTTTAAAAAACGAAATAGAATGGCAGTAGAATTGAAAGACCTTACCAAACGTAGTGAGAACTATTCTCAGTGGTACAACGAGTTGGTGGTAAAAGCCGATTTGGCAGAACAATCGGCTGTACGCGGCTGTATGGTGATCAAGCCCTACGGATACGCTATCTGGGAGAAGATGCAACGTCAGTTGGACGATATGTTCAAGGAAACGGGACACGTCAACGCTTATTTCCCCTTGCTTATTCCGAAATCATTCCTCAGCCGTGAAGCGGAACATGTGGAAGGCTTTGCCAAAGAGTGTGCCGTCGTGACGCACTATCGTTTGAAGAACGATCCGAATGGCGGCGGTGTGGTGGTGGACCCTGCTGCAAAACTGGAAGAAGAGCTGATTATCCGCCCCACTTCCGAAACCATCATCTGGAACACCTACAAGAACTGGATCAATTCATACCGCGACCTGCCTATCTTGTGCAACCAGTGGGCAAACGTGTTCCGTTGGGAAATGCGTACCCGTCTGTTCCTCCGTACCGCCGAATTCCTCTGGCAGGAAGGACACACGGCACATGCCACTCGCGAGGAAGCCGAAGAAGAAGCGGTAAAGATGCTGAATGTATATGCCGAGTTTGCCGAAAAATACATGGCGGTGCCCGTGGTAAAGGGCGTGAAGTCTGCCAACGAGCGTTTTGCCGGTGCCCTCAACACCTACACCATCGAAGCGATGATGCAGGACGGAAAGGCTTTGCAGAGCGGTACTTCCCACTTCTTGGGACAGAACTTCGCCAAGGCGTTCGATGTACAGTTCGTCAATAAGGAGAACAAGCTGGAGTATGTTTGGGCTACCTCCTGGGGTGTTTCCACCCGTCTGATGGGAGCGCTTATCATGACGCATTCCGATGACAACGGTCTGGTACTTCCTCCGCACCTGGCTCCGATACAAGTAGTCATCGTACCTATCTACAAGAATGCGGAGATGCTGGCTAAGATTGACGAGAAAGTGGCAGGCATTGTTGCCAAGCTGAAATCGATGGGCATTTCCGTGAAGTACGACAATGCCGACAACAAACGTCCGGGCTTCAAGTTTGCCGACTATGAGGTGAAGGGTGTTCCCGTTCGTCTGGTGATGGGTGGCCGCGACCTGGAGAACAATACAATGGAAATCATGCGTCGCGATACACTGGAGAAGGAGACGCGTTCCTGCGAGGGTATCGAAGAGTACGTGAAGGATTTGCTCGAGGACATTCAGGCAAATGTCTACAAGAAAGCGCTCGATTACCGTAACAGCCGCATCACCAGCGTGGACAGCTACGAGGAATTCAAGGAAAAGATTGAAGAAGGCGGCTTCATTCTGGCTCATTGGGACGGGACTACCGAAACCGAAGAGAAAATCAAGGAAGAGACCAAAGCAACCATCCGTTGTATTCCTTTCGATTCATTTGTTCCGGGTGACAAGGAACCGGGCAAGTGTATGGTTACCGGCAAGCCTTCTGCCTGCCGCGTGATTTTCGCACGTTCCTATTAATAATACCCACCCCGGATTACGCGGATTAACACAGATGATTTTAGGAGTTCTGATAATCAGAAACTTTTATCTGCGTTAATCCGCGTAATCCGGGGTGATTGTATATCTTGATACGTCCTCTCGGTTTTAAATTTATAGAGTTATCTCTCATCATGAATTGATGAACAGCTATTTATATTGCTTCAGAAATTCTGAGATTGTTTTGCGTACAGTTTCCGGAGATTGTTTTGAATGAAGCATTGCTGCAATGACAATCCTATTCTCATCAATCAAATAATATATCACGTTAGGGGAAAGTTTTAAATGACGGACAGTAATGTTGTTAAATAGAGTAGAAAAATCACTGTCTATAATTCCTATATACGGATGTTTTGCTAAAAGATTTACTTTGTCTTGTATCTTTTGACGTGTTTTCTGTGCCGTCAACATGCCAAAATTATTCTCTACATAAATAAGTATCTCTAAAAAGTGCTCATAAGCCAACTTAGACCAGACTATTTCCATCCCATGCGTTCATTTATCATACTCTCTATTTGGGAGTTTGATATACAGTGTCCTGCTTTATTCTCTTCTAAGGCAAATAGAAGGGCTTCAGCCAAAGCATCTCGGGGAATACTGTTGATAAAGTCGTCCATCGGTATGGCTGATTGATGATAAGTTGCCATCATCGGTTCTTGTGCCGTTTGTTTGGGAGAGTCCTGCTCTTTATATGGTTTAATTTTACCCATTGCTTTTATTTTTAATCAAAGGTAAACTGAATAAATGAAAACTCCTAATATTCAATCCATTTATTTTCCACTGCATCAAAGCCAACCAATCTACATACTATTGTAACCTCCTTCACATCTCCTCGTAACAACTTTTCCTCATTTTTGCAGCGTAAAAAAAGAAAGGAGGCCCGAATATGAAACTGAACAGAAATGACTATACCGTAGAGGCGGCAGCCGGCGGTGGTTTTTACGCTTATTTTATGAATAATGTGTTGTGCAGCGCCTACGGTGAAACGCCTGACGAAGCCTGCGAAAACCTGGAACAGATTGTTGACGATTTTGTCAGTGATATGTATATGGTCGAGGAATTTGTCTGATATTCCGGCATCATATGCCGACCGAATTATCCTTTTTACGTATTTATTCCATAAATTCTCTTGAAGTCATGTCTGCGCGATGCCGGTGTGACTTTTGTCATTTATAACCGAATTGTCACATTCTTCACATTCTGCCGTAACACGGAGGTGCGATATTTGCATCAACTAAATGCAACGTCATGTGCTGCATGTGTTTCAACATTAATTTGTAAATCATCAAGTCGTCCCAATGAAAGTCCTTTTTATCGTTCAAGGAGAAGGCCGCGGGCATCTGACCCAAGCCATAACAATGGAAGAGCTGCTGCGCCGCAACGGTCACGAGGTAGTGGAAGTGTTGGTGGGCAAAAGCAATTCGCGCTGTCTGCCCGGTTTCTTCAACCGCAGCATCCAAGCTCCGGTGAAACGTTTTCTCAGTCCCAATTTCCTGCCTACGCCTGCCAACAAGCGGGCAAGTCTTGCGCGTAGTGTGGCCTATAATCTCACCCGTCTGCCCGTCTATCTGAAAAGCATGCACTATATACACCGCCGCATCGAGGAGAGTGGTGCCGAACTGGTCATCAACTTCTACGAACTGCTCACGGGGATGACCTATCTCTTCTTCCGTCCTTCCGTTCCTCAAATAAGCGTCGGGCACCAGTACCTGTTCCTGCACCGCGATTTCGAGTTTCCCGGTAAGAACGGCTTCCATCTGTGGCTGCTCCGCCTTTTCACCCGCCTCACGTGCATAGGTGCCCGCGAAAAGCTCGCCCTTTCCTTCCGCGAGATGGAGGATGACGAAGAAGCGTATGTCCGCGTGGTTCCGCCATTGCTGCGGAGGGAGGTGCTGTCGTGCGAAGGTACGGAAGGGGATTATCTCCACGGATACATGGTAAACTCCGGTTTTGGCGAGAATATCCTCCACTGGCACAGTGCCCATCCGGAAATACCCCTCCACTTCTTCTGGGACAAGCAGGACGAAGCCGAGGTGTGCCGTGTGGACGACACCTTGAGTTTCCATCAGCTCGATGACGTCAAGTTCCTGCGCTACATGGCAGGCTGCAAGGCCTATGCCACCACTGCCGGCTTCGAGTCGGTCTGCGAGGCGATGTATCTGGGCAAGCCTTTGCTGATGGTTCCGGCGCATATCGAGCAGGACTGTAACGCCTACGATGCATTCCGTAGCGGTGCCGGTGTCATCTCCGAGGAGTTTGATTTGGAACGTCTGCTGGACTTCTCGGAGCATTTCCACCCGAACATGGCTTTCCGCTATTGGGTGCGTAGCTGCGACTGGCGTATCCTGCGCTGTATAGAGAGGGAAGAGAAAGAGGAAACCTTTTTCGGGGTTTCCTCTTCCTGCCGTCCTTTCTTTCCGGCGACTTAAATGTTCACGTTCATCGCATTGGCTCCCAATGCCCCTAAGATGGCAGAGGCTACTGCAATTACGACTTTCAGAATTTTATCCCAGATACTTTTTTTCATGCTATATACGTTTTAAAAGTTGAACATACGAATCGGTAGTAAAATCAGTCATACTTATCCCAACGGATTTTCGCCCTGGTCTCCGTCCGAACCGCCTCCGTCTCCCGAGCCGGAACCGCCGCCGGAGCTTCCTCCTTCACCGTCTCCCTTGTTCACCAATGCCTCCAGGTCGTAGAAGTCAATCTTCTGCCCGGCACGCGTGGCGGCGATGTCCGGTCTTACGGTGCTGGAAGGCCGGAAATTGATTTTCACCGCTTTGATGTTCTTGGCGGTGCACTCCTTTACATCCAGTACGCCTGCCGTACGCGCCGACAGGCTGAATACGCCGAAGTTCTTGATATTCACTGACTGGCCGCTGTAGAGGGTTGTTATCATGGCCTCCACAAAATTGGTCAATACACTCTGGATGTCTCCCAGTGTCAGCGAACTCTTCTCTTTCATCACATACGCAATGTCGTCCAGCGTCGCATTGTCGCCCAGTGTCACCAGCTGCGGGTAGAACTTTGCCACCGCATCTGCCTTTCGAGGATCTTTCCTCGCAATCTTCTTGAATGGTACTCCCATAAACAATTAAATAATTAAAAATTAACAATTAGAAATTAAAGTCCCGTATTGCAATACTCTTCTCTTTCTCCTTTAGGGGGGGGAAGAGGGGTGCTGCAAAAGTACTTCTCCGGCTTTTTCTGCTCATGGCTTTCTTCGGGTTACGCCGTCTCTTTCCCGTTTCCTTTCTGTTCAGGAAAAGTTCTTCGTCCGATGCCCGTTTATGTCTGTATACGCTTGGTCATACCGCTGATATTCAGTATCTTTATGGTGTAATAATCAACCAATAACATAAGGAATGAAAACAGAAAAAGAAAAGAGGGAAGAGGAGGAGGAAGACCTTCGTCCGTTCCGCATCCACGCCTATTCGAAGGAGGAGCTTGCCATGCTCTACAACCCGACTTACTGCATCAGCAATGCCATCTATACCCTGGCGGCATGGATACGCCACAACAAGGCGCTGAAGGGTGAGCTGGAGAAGGTGGGCTACAACAAATACCGGCGCACCTTCACTCCGCTGGAAGTGAAAGTGCTGGTGAAGTATCTGGGAGAACCCTGACAGGATGCCGGCCGGAAATAGGGAAGCCGTGTAAAGAAAACGCCAATATATGTAAAGCCCCGTAACAATATATGTTGTCATGCACAACAATATATGTTACGGGGCTTCTCTCTTCTCCTCGAATACCGGTTACTGATATAGCTGGATGTCCACTACCTCATATTCGGTCGTCTCCTGCTCGTTGGTCCGTGTGCCGAATCCGTACTTTTCCAGTGCCTGCACCAGTACCAGCTGGGTGTGCGGGTTCACCTGCACCTTCCCGAATATGCTGAGCTTGGTCAGTATGACGCTGGCAGGGAGCCATTTTACCTGCAGGTCCTCGGGCAGCGGTTTGCGGAAGAAGACGAAGAGGTTCTCCTCCACGGGGTCTTTCATGCGGTGCCGTTCGTTGTGCTTGTTCAGCTGTTCTATCTCCTCGCCCTCGTACCAGTATCTGAAACCGTCTTTCAGCAAGGCGAGCGCCTGGGCGTAGATGCCGGGATGGTTCACCGGGGTGTGGTAGTCTATGCCGGTGACGGTGATGGGGAGGAAACGCCGGTTTCCACCGATGTCCTGCAGGCACTGCCGGTTGTTGGTGCTCGCGATGAAGGAGCAGTGGCGGGGCAGGGTGAAGGCTTCGATGTCGTAGGCCTTGCGCTGCGTCACGTTGTCCTGCGCGATGATTCGCTTCAATGCTGCCAGCTCGCCGGGCTTCACGCCTTCGAACTCCTCCATGTTGATGATGATTCGCGTGGCGAGCAGGCGGGCATCGTCCTTGTTGCTCGGGTCTATTATGCCGTTGTAGAAGTACTCTTTCCACTCGGGCGGCAGCAGGCGCCGAATCCAGCTGCTCTTTCCCTTTCCCTGCTCGCTGTAGAGGATGATGACGAGCTGGTTCATGTCCTCGTCGCTCAGCGCGCAGTCCACCAGGCCCACTATCCACCGTTTGAAGCCCTCCTGCCACAGTTCCCGGTTCTCGGTCGTCAGGGTGTCGGCAAGTTGGGCGATGTAGTCCGTCCCGTCCCAGGGGGGAAGCGCGTACAGATAGTCGGTGTAGGGGTTGAACTCCTTGGCGTAGTTGGAGTCTATCACGGCTCTGAGGAAATTCTGGTAGCAGGAGATGCCGGCCATCTGCAGGTCTACGAATATGGTGTTGTAGTCCTTTCCGCGCATGGGGCGGTAACCTTTTCCGGCATCTGCCGACAGGGCATAGGGCATGAATTCGAGGCGGTCCAGGATGAGGTTCCTGCGGATGCCGTAGTGCTCTTCCAGAAAGCTCATCACTTGGTTGATGACGGGCTTTTTCTCTTCCTTCTTTGTAGCGGCTTCGCTGGTCTTGTCGGTATAGATGTAGGCATTGTGCAGGGGAGATTCCACGTCGGGATACTCTTGTCCGAACTCGTTTTTCGCCAGTCTGATGGCTGTCTGCTCGTCCAGGCCCTTGCTGTAGCATTTGTTGCCCAGGGCGAAGAGGAAGTTGTCGCGGTTGCCTGCCCGGAACCTGGTGGTGCGCTTCACGGCGGTCACGGCTTGGGAGAATATCAGCTTCTCCCAAGGCTTTGCGTCCTGCGGCGTGGCGGCAGAGGAGGCGGGGAGGGGGTGTACCGTTTCGACGGGCGTCTTCTTTGGGCTGTTCTCCTTCTTCGCAGGCGGGATGATGCGTGCCGGCAACGGGGAAATCTGTTCCAGCAGTGCGGCATTGATATAGGCATGCGGGTCGAAGGACATGAAGTATCCTCGCGAGATGTCCTTTCCGCTTCCGTCCACCTCTACTCCGAGAAGGGCCTCGTAGTGCTCTTTGGCGGCGCTGTACAGCTTCAGGTGTATCTCCTCGAGCGTGGCGTAGGTCACCTCGCCCTGCCGGAGACGGTCATACAGACGCCGGGTGTATTCCGTCTGCATGAAGACGAACAGCTTGTAGCCGTGCCTTTTGGGGGAGAGGAAACTGCCCAGGGTGTGCGGGTCTTCGTTGATGAGGGTCCGGGTCTGCTCCAACTGTCCTTCTTCCAGGTCGTCGATGTCGAGCGTGATGACGGGGTTGTAGCGGGTGATGCTCGGTGCGAGCCTTCTTTCCCGGTAGTTGGCCGTGAGGGTCCTGAAGGGAAGCTGCTTCTTGACGTGGTTGGCTTCCTCCACCTTTCCCTGCGCCACGAGGCTGGCGATTTTGATGATTAACTTGGCATGCTTGCCGTTTTTTATGTCAGCCATGTCCTGCGTGAAGGTTGTCTCCCCGCTGACGGCGCTGAAACCACGGTAGGTGGTCACTGGAATGTTTTCCATTCTACTTGTATTAAGTTTGCCTTATTGGCGGCGCAAAGATGCCGCTTATTTCCTTAGGAAGCAAAAACGGCCATCCGCAGTGGGACAGCCGTTTTTTTACAATTTGAATTCCTTGGTCCGTTTTACTCCTTGGGATATAGCTCATTGAAGAGCTTATATATCTCATCCTCAATGCAATCGGGGTTCAGCGTATTGCCGCTTCCGTCCGCGTCCATAAAGTTTACAAGTAGATGCAGCAGCTTGGCGAAGGGGCTTACGCCCTTCAGTCCGTGTTCCTTTTGGGGATTTATCAGCAGTGGTATGAAGGGTGTCAGGAAAGCCTTCCGCTCCTTGTATTCCACGGTTAACGACTTGTGTTCTACCATAGAAAGCAGGTCGATGGCCACTTGCACCTCTTTGCTCTCTTTGGTGTACAGCACTTGGTAATCTCTCCCTTTGATTTGCATCACGCTAATTGGCGTTTTTTTGTTCTCATAATTACAATTTGAAAATCTAATTTTATATTAAGTTAACGAATCGGGTGCAAAATTAATAAAAAAGAGAAGTCTGTGCACTATGTATTACACGGATTGGCACGGATTTTTGTAGTTTCTGTGCGTATCACTTTTGTGTATGTCCGTGCGTATCATCCTTTTGTTTCCGTGAGTATCCGTCACTCAGAACGTAGCGAAGAATTTTTCTCTGTGCTCCTCTGTGCCAATCTGTGTAATCTGTGGTGCCCCTCTCCGTGAACTAGTGAAGCGTGTGTGTAATCTGTATGTATAGGGTGAGGTACCGGAACCTATGGTTATATATGTAACACACCCTTTCTTTAAAAAGATAAGAAATGACGCGCGTGCGCGTGTATCTTACCTAATAGGCGTAATTCTTTGATATATAGTGTGATGATGTCTGCATTAAAAAAGATTATCATTTTATCAATCAGAATATTTTGTACTTTCATTTCTTGACGTTACCTTTGCGTTCATTAAACGGAACGTGTTATAAAACATTTCTTTCATCATAAACGTTTCGTTGATAACGGCTTATCGCAAGATAGCTTGAATATAACTATTTCGTCGCCTTCCTTCCGAGATGGTGGAGGGTTTTGAAATAAAATGAATGCATATAGCCTATTTAAAGTAACCGCATTACATTACTTGACCGGGAGGTACTTCGCTACTCCGGTGTCCCCCAATCATATTTTTTCGTGAACGAGAATGCAGAAATGCACTGGTATGCAGTGCGTGTCACCTATAGCCGAGAGCTTTTTTTCAAGGATTACCTGGATGCAGCGGGCATTGAAAACTATATTCCCATGCGCTATGAGTATGTCGTGAGGAAAGAGCGCCGCCTGCGCAAGCTTGTTCCTGCGGTCCATAACCTGGTCTTCGTCCGCTCCACCCGCGAGCGTATGGATGAAATAAAGAACGAACCGGGCATGAACATCCCCATCCGCTATATCATGGACCGCGAAACCCGCCAGCCCATCGTCATCCCGGACTCACAAATGCGCAGCTTCATCGCCGTGTCTGGCACCTACGACCAGGCCGTGCTCTATCTTGAACCCACCGAGCTGAACCTCTCCCAAGGAACCCGGGTACGTATCACCGGCGGCATCTTCGAAGGAGTGGAAGGGGTGTTTGTGCGTGTGCGCCATGACAGGAGGGTGGTGGTGAACATCGAGGGGGTGATGGCGGTGGCGACGACGTTTGTGCATGCGTCGCTGGTGGAGGAGATAGGAGAAGGAAGTTAGAATATTCTGTGCTTATCGTCATAATGCTGAATAAATATTTAACCCCAATTTCTCAGCCTTCATACATGGAATGGGTTGATTGGACTAAAATCATTGGCATATTTTTAGTTACACTGGGACATGGGAATTTGGTGAGTGTAGAGTTGAATACTTTCATTTATTCTTTCCATATGCCTTTATTTTTTATCCTTTCTGGAATATTGTTCAAATATCGTAATTTCATTGAATCTCTTAAAAAAGGATGGCATACTTTGTTGGTTCCTTATTTCATAATCAACTTAATAATTTTGGCATATACTTCAATATTACTTATATTGAAAGGTACATTTGATGTCCAGATGTTTTTGGGAAAGGTGGTAGCTGTGATTGTTGGGCTGGGATATAACGTAGGATACTTGTCTCCAGTTAGTGCACCTACTTGGTTTTTAATCAGTTTGTTTTTTTTACATATATTAACTTCCTTAAGGGAAGATAGAGCATATAGATTGTTACTGGTTCTTTTTTGTATTGGTGTTTTTTTGATTTTGCAATATTATGAAATTGATACCTTAGTTCCCATTGATAGCACTTTACTTGCGATGCCTTTTTTTATTGCTGGTTATGAGATGAAGGAATTTTTTAAGCGTGATTTGTCTTTTTATGTTGTTTTGATAATTTTTGTGGCACTTATTGTTTTTAACTATTACAATGGCAGAGTAGATATAAATACTTGTCAGATAGGAAATTCTTTGTTGCTTTTTTATCTAAATGGAACGTTTGGAACAATATGTGTATTTCAAATTGCCAGATACTTACAACTTGGAAATAAGATTAGTTTAATTGCATCTGGTACAATAATTATATTAGGTTTCAATTTGTTGATGATAAAATATGCTAAAGTTGTATGGAATTTTATCTTTTCTAGTATTCCGATTACTTCGTTGGTAGGTATATTACTGGCATCGGTGATATTGGCAGTTTTTATACCCATTATCCTTTTTTGTAAAAAACATTTTAAGTGTATATTGGGATATAGATAAGATGTCTAATTTTAGTGATAATAAGCGAATAGCCAAGAATACCATTTTTCTTTATATTAGGCTGATATTTGTAATGGGAGTCAGCTTATATACTGTACGGGCAATTTTGAGTCTTCTTGGAGCGACTGACTACGGCTTATATAATGTGATTGGAGGTTTCGTTTCAATGTTCTCTTTTATTAGTGGAACGTTATCTTCATCGTCACAAAGATACTTCTCAATATCTTTGGCCGAGAATGATTTTAGGAAACTAAATGATTGGTTTTGTTTGAATCTTAACTTATTTGTTATAATCATTGTCTTTTTGATTTTCATAGCTGAAACATTTGGATTATGGTTTATAAATAATAAAATGACAATACCAATCGAAAGGTTGACGGCAGCAAATATAATTTTTCAATTATCATTGTTAGGATTCTGTTGTAGCCTTGTCAATACTCCATATTTGGCTTTGATTATTGCATATGAAAAAATGAAAACATTTGCCTATATTGGGATGTTAGAGGCGTTGTTTAAATTGGCAATCGTGGGGATTTTATACTTTGTTTCAACAGACAAGTTGATTGTGTATGGAATTTTGATTTTTGTAATAAATGTATCAATTACACTTTCTTATGTAGGGTATGTTTCAAGAAAAATACCACAAATTCATTATTATGTATATTGGAATAAAATTGAGATAGCTGAATTGGCTTCATTTTCAGGGTGGCATCTGCTCGGAACCATTTCTGTAGTTTTAAGAGGGCAAGGTATTAATGTACTTTTGAATGTTTTTTTCAATCCGATAGTGAATACAGCTCGTGCAATAGCATTTCAGATAGAAAGTGCAGTAATGCAATTGCAAAATAATTTTTTTTTGGCATTAAAGCCACAAATCTATAAATTGTATGCAGTACATGATTATTCTCAATTGCATACATTAATCGTCAGAAGTACTCAGATATGTTTTTTTCTGACTTCAATATTATCAATTCCTTTGTTTTTTGAACTTGACACGGTGCTTGATTTATGGCTTGTAGAAGTACCGGAATATACGCGAGCGTTCACAACACTTGTACTTCTCAATGGTTTGATTGATTCGGTATCTGGGCCTATGATTGCTCCAATTTTAGCTACGGGTAAGATTCGTAATTTCTATTTGATTACTGGAAATCTTATAATATTTACTCTTCCCATATCCTATGTGGTACTGCATTATGGGTGCTCCCCCGAGTCAGTATTTATTGTTACGATTTCTTTTTCTTTTTTGGCTATGATGTGCCGAATCTATTTTTTGCATAAACTTATTAAAATTCCTTTTCTCGAATATATTATTGAACTTATCAAGCTTTTTATTGCTACTGTTGTAATTTGTATTGTTGTAACATTGTATATATATGTGACACCTGATAGTGCGATGAGATTTTTTATTGTCATTATTCTTTCTTCTGTGTTGCATTTGATAATGTATTACTATTTTGTAATATCAGGCAATGATAGGAAGGCACTTAATGGATGTGTTAGTAAATTTTATGGCAATATTTGGAAATAATAAATTTTTGAAAAAACATGATAGGATTATTGACCTTTCAATTGACAAATAATTTTGGAGCTCATTTGCATACTATTGCTTTGTATAACAAGATAAAAGATTTAGGCTATACATGTGAAATTGTGGATTACCGAAGTCCAGAGTTAATCAATAGGGAGACTAAATCATTTCGATTAGTAGGTTTAAGTCCTAAAAAGATAGTTGCATTTGTGTTATATAGTTATAAACAAAAGAAAAAGTATAAATCACTGTGTCTTGATCTCAGAAAATATACAAAGGTTAGTCCTATTTATTATCCCGATACTATAAAGGATGCAAATCATAGATATAATTCTTTTCTGATAGGGTCGGATGTCGTTTGGTCTTTAAGGATAACAAACTATGACTATAATTATTTCTTGGATTTTGCAGATGATGCGAAATATAAAGTCGCATTTTCATCATCTGTTGGTGAAACTGATATGTACCGAGATAATCAATGTCTTCCAGTATTACTTAGAAGATTAAATTCTATTTCGGTCCGCGAGGAAGAAGCTGTAGAGTGGGTAAAAGCTATTTCGGGAAAAAATGCAAACTATGTTTGTGATCCAACTATGTTATATACAAGTAAAGAATGGGATAAATTGATAGAACCGAAAAAATACGAATCGAATTATGTGCTTACTTATTTTGGTGATCCTACGGGAAAAATGGAGAGAGAGGCATTGGAATATGCAAATCATCACCATTTAAAACTGAAAAGCATACGGATGGGGTTACCTAAAAGGGGGGTTGAAAGTGTTTGGCCAACAAGTCATGCAGAATTCTTAGGACTTATTAAATATAGCAAGGCTTTTTTTACGGCCTCGTATCATGGTATGCTTTTTGGTATTTATTATCATCGTGAGCTTTTTTATTATAATTATGGGTTAAAAGCTCGTATGGCTTCATTAGGTTCTAAATTAGGAATAGAGAACCATTGCGGAAATGATATTACGAATATTTTAAATGTGATCCCTATTGATTATGCTAAAGTTGATTTCTTAATAGATCAATTCAGATCATATTCTATAAAAGTTCTAAAACAAGCATTAGATAACCATGAATGAAATGATACATGTTGGGCTGCTGTCCAAAGAAAAATGTTGCGGTTGTACAGCTTGTTATTCTATCTGTACACGAGGAGCTATTTCTATGAAGAGAGATGAACAAGGCTTTAGCTATCCGGAAATAGATGAAAACTTGTGTACTCAATGTGGTTTATGCGTTAGGACTTGTCCTTCTTTATCACCTAAGTTTTATAAATCGATTAAGTGTTTTGGTGCAAAACATATTAATAAGCAAGAACAATTATCTTCGACATCTGGTGGTTTTGCAGCAGCATTATCAGATTATGTGATAGGCAAAGGAGGAGTTGTATACGGTGTTGCTTTAGATGATGTCAAATATGTTCGTACAGTTAGGATTAACAGTAGAGCTGATTTACCTAAGTTAAAAGGTAGTAAATATGTGCAGACAGATCCTTGCGAGACTTTTAGACAAGCTGGTGCGGATTTGAAATATGGACTTTTTGTTGCTTATTTTGGGACATCTTGTAATATAGATGGACTTCGACATTATTTACTGTGTAAGAATATATCTACCTCAAATCTTGTAACGATTGATTTAATATGTCATGGTGTACCGAGTCCTCAAATCTTTGAGGATTATATAGATTATCTAAGTAAGCGGAAACCAGTGAATAATTTTTATTTCCGGACAAAGGCTAAAGGTTGGGGATTTGGAAGTAAAACATTCTCACCGTCAGTATGCTATTCTGACGGTGAAAACGTTTGTGACAAGCCTATTACGCTTGCTTATCAGCAGCTTTTCTTTTCAAATAATTGTTTGAGGCCCCATTGTTATGAATGTCCATATGCACAGATGGGAAGAGCAGCAGATTTTACAATAGCTGATTTTTGGGGTATTTCAATATTTCATCCTCAATATTTTGATAAAGATGGAGTTTCATTGGTATTGATAAATAGTAATAATGCTTTAAATATTTTTAATAATTTGCAAAATATTGATAGTTTTGAGACTACGACTGAGATTGCCTATTTTAAGCAAGAGAATCAAAGGCGTCCTTCACAGAAGAATTCAGCATATGAACAATTTTGGAAAGATTATCATCAAAAAGGAATTGAGTATATATTGCAACACTATACTATTTTGAATAAATATTTATTGTTTAAATATTATACCAAAGAAAAACTCAATTTGTTATTGAACAAAATATGTAAAAAAAGAATTTGATATTATAATTCTATCCGATTAATAAATATAGTTTTTGGGGATATTGTTTTTAGCCGATTCATCTTTAATTCATTACTATATAAAATTAGAAATAGATATAAATAATTATCAATGTCATTAATTGGTTGCATAAGGAAATACTGCTTATCTTCTGCATGGAATATAGGTTTTGTGGAAGATAAAGTTCAATGTGTTATTCGAAATGATTTGCAGAATATACATTGGATGAAGCATCAATATAGCGACAGATGGTTCGCTGACCCTTTTATTCTGAATGTAGATGAGGAGAATATAATCCTTTTGGTGGAGGAATTTTGTTATTCATTTAATAAAGGACGTATCGCAAAATTGGTAGTTAGCCGTAAAGATTATATCTTGAAGGAGATGAAAATTGTATTGGAAGAACCATGGCATTTGTCTTTCCCTTTTATATTAAGGAAAAACGACAAGATCTATATTATTCCAGAGAGTTGTAAAGCAGCGACTGCAGCCGTTTACGAATATGATTTGTTGACGGATTCTATGATAAAAAATAACGACCTTTCACATTTACCGTTAACAGACGCAACCGTACTACATTGGAATGACACAAATTATATACTTTCGACAAAACTTCCATTTCCTAATGATAAAGATTTATATTTGTTTAATTTCGATTATGAAAAGATGGTTATTGATGATAAACCAGTTCAAAAAGTAAAATTTGGAGGAAAAGTTGCACGCAATGCCGGTGAAGTGTTTGTCGTTGATGGTCAATATTATAGACCTGCACAGGATTGTAATAAAAATTATGGGAATGGAATTGTAATTCAACGAATAGAATCTGTCGGTGAATGTTTTTTGTTTTCAGAAGTTAAAACATTCTTCTCAACCAATAAAAAAATGGATTTAGGATACCATACTTTCAATATGTATAAAGGTTTGATAGTCGTTGATGGTCATGGACATAGGCGAAAATTATTATTCATGATATATAGCATTTTAGTAAATATCAAAGGAATGTGGAAAAACAAGCGATGATTCAATGTTGCAGAATTGAAAGAAGAGTAAGGAATATAAGATAGTAAACTTTTATTTGTAAAAAATATTTTTCTTGTTGCTGTGAATAAAGGTATAGTAGTTACAATTCTTACTGTTTTATATTTTCTTTGGAATATATTTGCTGGAATTAAATTAACATGGGGTGGAATTTTAATGTTGATTTGGGGAGGTCGTATTAATATCATTTTATTCCTGATTTTTGCTTTATTGTTTATTCTCATTGGGTTAACTGATAAAAAAGGAAGTGTTTTTACATCAAAGTACAAGCGATATGCATTTCCATTTATATTAGCTTATCTTTTTATTTATTTTTATGCAGGTTTTTTCTTGGGAGAATATCCTAGTGGATCTTTTTTAATGAATGCCTTTATGGCGTTTATATTTATACTTCTCAATGACAAATGGAAACTTACGGTTTTTGATTGGTTGGTCAAATCTCTCGTGTTTTTTTTGTCCTTGTCGTTAATTGAATACCTCCTTTATATTTTTACTGATCAGGGTATTCTGATTGCTTATTTCATTCGTGATAATTCTGGTCGCGAACAGCTTTTCGAACAACATCTTTTCAATTTCTTTATTATAAACTCTACTATTCGGTTTCAAAGCTTTTGTGAAGAACCTGGAGAACTTGGTACTCTTTGCTATTTGATGTTATTTCTGGTAGGGAATAATCCTCGATATAAAATTTATTATTACTGTTTTTGGATTTTTGGTCTAGCTTCATTCTCATTGGGATTTTATATACTTGCAGCCATTTATTTGTTGTCAATTCGTTTCAAGATTCGTACAATTGTTCTTACAGCTGTTTGCGTATTGACAATGCCTTTAATTTTGGGTGAGCAGTTTGAGACTTTAGTCATGGAACGTATTAGTGGAAAGGATATTAGGGATATTGATAATAGAACGGGTGACGCACTTAATAGTGCCCTCAGTACTTCCATTTTCGATGGGTCGATAATTTATGGTCATGGTGGAGTACTTCCTGATGATATGGAATATGATTCAGGGAACACTGGAGGAAAGGTATTTTTGTATAAATATGGTGTTTTAGGGTTGATTTTACTCTTATGTCCGTTTTGGAAATTCATTAATCAGTATTATCGTCAATATCGTGTGCCATATCGGCTTCGAATGTGTTTTGTGATTGCATTCTTCGGAGCATTCTACAAGTCAAATATGCTTGAATTCTATTGGTGCCTATGTCTTCCTTTCTTGTTCCCTATGTTGGCATCTGGAGCTACTTCAAAGACATTTAGTATAGATAACATCAAGTTGTAGCAATTATTATGAATATATTATTTCTGTGCCATCAACTTACTGGTGGGGGTGCTGAACGTGTCTGTGCAGATGTAGCGAATGGCTTGAGCCGTTTGGGACATAATGTTGCAATTATGATGGATACATCAATAGCTATCGTTTATCCCGTATTAGCAGATGTGCAAATTTATTCTTGTCCAGAAAGAAAGGGTAATTGCTGGATCATGTATCGTATCAAAATATTTTGGAAGATATTGGAAGTCTTAAAGAAATATAAACCAGATGTTATAGTAAGTATATTGTACTTTCATGCAACACTTGCTAAATTGGCATCCATGTTGGTACATAAGTGTCCAGTGATAGTTTCTGACCATAATTCTTTTGAACGACCAGAATCAGCCCCTTTTCCATTGAACCAAAAAATAGATAAATTTTTCAGAAACTATTATTTTGATTATCTGACGGTCTTGACACAAGCTGATTATACGTTTTTAAACGGTCGTTTCAAAAAAGTAGTTGTTATGCCTAATCCTTTGACTTGGGAACCGGAAAAAGTAATTCCATCAAAAAGTAAAATAATACTTGCTGTTGGACGTGTGGATATTTGGTACTGCAAAGGCTTTGATATTTTGTTAAAGGCATGGAGCAATCTTGCATGCTTTTATCCTGATTGGACTCTAAGGTTAGTCGGTGCTGGACACAAAAAAAATGTAGATTATTTGAAGTCGTTAGTACAGAATATATCTAATGTAGAGTTTGTTCCATATACCAAGGAGATTAAAACAGAATATCGTGATGCTGAGATATTTGTTCTTAGTAGTCGTTACGAAGGTTTTGGTTTAGTGCTTACTGAAGCTATGTCACAAGGTTGTGCTTGTATTGCTTGCGATTATAACGGTCGCCAATCAGAAATTGTAATTAATAATAAAACAGGTCTTATTTGTGGAATTGATAATCTGTTAGAATTAGAACAGAAATTAAAAATATTATTAGACAATAATGAGTTACGCAAGAGGCTACAACATAATGCATTACATGCACTCGACAGATATAAAGTAGACCATATATCTAAATTGTGGGAGCAGTTGCTTCACAAGTGCATTTATGAGTAATTCTTTTAGTTTATAAATTATGCTGAATCCTTTTAGGAGAATTGTTGATTTTTATTGGAGATTTTTAGTTTCTCCTATTGACTACGCCAGACATATAGGTGTTTTTGTTGGTGAAAATTCTTTTATAGCTACGAGGAAATGGAGTAGTGAACCTTATCTGATTACAATTGGTAATAATGTTCAAATTACGAGTGGCGTAGCTATTCACACACATGGAGGAGGGAACTCTGTGCGTTCTCGAATTCCAGATTTTGATGTATTTGGAAAAGTGCAAATCGAAGATTGGGCTTATATAGGTGCATATTCTCAAATTATGCCAGGTGTTACTATTGGAGAAGGTGCTATTGTGGCAGCAGGTAGTGTAGTAACGAAATCAGTACCTCCTAGGACAGTAGTGGGAGGAAATCCTGCCCGCTATATATGTACAGTAGACGAATACATTCAGAAGAATCTGAAATTTAATTTACAAATACATGGCAAGAATTTATCACTAAGAGAAAAACGGAACTTCTTGTTGACACTTCCTGAAGAAAAATTCTTAAAAAAATAGCTATGAAGATATTTTTCTATATTAATACTATATCTAGTGGGGGGGCTGAGAGAGTGCTGACTAATTTGGCAACAGAAATGTCAACTCGTGGACATGAATGTGTTTTGATAACATCTTTCCCTTGTTCATGGGAATATTCTTATGGAGAAGATGTTCAGCGTATTTCATTAGATTTGAATAAGATAGAAGGTTATTTTAAAAGGAATGTAATACTAATATATCGATTGAGAAAATTATTGAAATCGGAAAGGCCAGATATTCTTGTTTCATTTATGGCAGAACCTAATTTCCGAGCAATAATCGCAAAACTTGGTTCTGGCATAAAGTCCATTCTTTCAGTTCGCAGCAGTCCGGATGTTGAGTATGGCAGTAATTTTACATCTTTTTTGGCCAAAATATTATTTCGTTTTGGAGATGCAATTGTTTTTCAAACTCATGATGCTAAGATATGGTTTCCAGAGGTAATACGGAAGAAATCATTTATTATATATAATCCTATTGATCGGGTTTTCTACAATACGAAACTAAGCGAGTCTCGTTCGGGAATAGTTACGGTCGGTCGAATTGACAAATTCAAAAATCATAGATTACTGATTGAATCATTTGCGAAAATTGCAAATCAAGTGAATGATAATCTTATAATATATGGATCAGGAGATGTTACTTCATTGAAACTATATGCTGAGTCACTTGGTATAGGACAAAGGGTTCATCTACCTGGCCAAATATCAGATGTTCCTACTTTCATAAAAAGTGCGCGGCTATTTGTTTTGTCTTCGAATGTTGAGGGAATGCCTAATGCATTGATGGAAGCTATGGCTATTGGTCTACCTTGTATATCAACCGATTGCCCTTGTGGAGGTCCTCGAATGCTATTTCCAGAAAGCATTAGGGAGTATCTTGTCCCGGTAGGAGATTCAGATACTTTATCGAAACGAATGTTGGCGGTTCTTACAGATTCTCAAAAAGCAACATTTCTTGCACAAGAATGTAAGAAGGCTTCTTTTGAATTTGAGCCGTGTAGAGTTTTTGACAAATGGGAATTGCTATTCAGGAATACCTAACTTTTATTTACTAATTTCATTATTGATGAATATACGAGGAGTCTGATGAAAATCTTGCATATCATAAATTCATTCATGAGAGGTGGTGGTGCAGAGACATTAGTTTTAACCTTAGCTACTGCATTAAGTAAGATAGAAGGCAATACTGTTCATGTATTAAGCTTGAAAGATCCGGAAGACAAGGAGTTTGTTCAGTTTTTGGAAGAACAAGGAGGAAAATGCTTTGCATTATCTGAAAATTTGAAATCGTTCAAAAATGTTCAATTGTTAGCAAATTTTATTAAAAGAGGTAACTATGATATTGTGAATGTTCATCTTTTCCCATCCCTTTATGTGGCAGCATTAGCTAAAATGTCAAAAGTGGTGAATACTCGTTTGGTATATACAGAGCATTCTACGACTAATAGACGTAGAGGGAGATTGATGTTTAGAATTATTGATAAAAGAGTATATCATGTTTATGATTGTATTATAACAATATCAAAAGAGGTAGAGCTGGCACTCAAAAAACACGTTCCAGATGCACGTACTGTAACGATAAATAATGGAATTAATATATCATTATTTGAAAATGCAATTCCTGCCAATATTCGCACAGAAATGGGTTTGAAGCCAGATTGTAAACTAGTTACAATGGTAGCTAGGTTTTGTTTCATGAAAGATTACAAGACTCTTATCAAAGCGATGTCGAGACTTGAGCGTGATATACATTTATTATGTATCGGTGATGGCCCTTTTTTGAACGAGAATAAAGAATATGCGAAGGCAGTAGGCGTAGACTCTCGTATACATTTTCTTGGTTTGAGAAAAGATGTTCCTAATTTGCTACAAGCTTCAGATGTTATAGTTCTTTCTTCGAAACATGAAGGATTTAGTATTTCAATGCTTGAAGCTATGTCATGCAAAAAGCCTTTTATTGGTTCCAATGTACCAGGTATTGGTGATTTGGTAAGAGATGTAGCATTGTTGTTTGAGTTTCAGGATGATGAAGAACTGGCTCTACGCATAAAAGAGGTTTTAACAGACAGAACCTTATATTGTAATGTCGCTGAAAAATGCTATTCTTTTGCCAAACAATATGATATAAACATAATATCACAAAAATATATGAAACTTTATAGAAGTCTATGATTTCTACAGCAAATGTAGGAATAGCTGTTGCTTTTTGGAAATGTAATAATAATTGTAAATATATGGCATATAAACATTTGAAATTTCCCCAAGGTTCTTTATTCTTGGTGACTGGCGGAGCTGGTTTTATTGGTTCCAATCTTTGTGAGGCTATTTTAAATCTCGGCTATAAAGTAAGATGTCTTGATGATTTATCCACGGGTAAGCAAGCTAATGTGGATATGCTTTTGAGTAATCCCGACTATGAGTTTATTTATGGTGATATAAAGAATCTTGATTCTTGTATGGTAGCATGTAAAGGAGTGGATTATGTGTTACATCAAGCGGCTTGGGGCAGTGTACCTCGCTCAATAGAGATGCCTCTTTTTTATTGTGGTAACAATATCCAGGGAACTCTCAATATGCTTGAAGCTGCACGGCAAAATAAAGTGAAAAAGTTCGTTTATGCTTCTAGTTCTTCAGTCTATGGTGATGAGCCCCATCTTCCAAAGTCGGAGGGAAAGGAAGGTAACTTGCTTTCTCCTTACGCTGTGACCAAACGTTGTGATGAAGAATGGGCTAAACAATATACTCGTCATTATGGGCTTGATACCTATGGAATGCGCTATTTTAATGTGTTTGGTCGTCGGCAAGATCCTCATGGAGCTTATGCTGCTGTAATACCTAAGTTCATCAAGCAGTTAATTGATAATGAACGTCCTATTATTAATGGAGACGGTAAACAAAGTCGCGATTTTACCTACATTGAAAATGTGATTGAGGCTAATTTAAAGGCATGTCTTGCACCAAGTGAGGTTGCTGGTGATACTTTTAATATTGCATATGGTGGCCGTGAATACCTCATAGACATTTACTATACATTAACAAAAGCTTTAGACAAAGAGATTGAACCGATTTTCAGTACTGAACGCAAGGGAGATATCAAGCATTCTAATGCAGATATTAGTAAGGCAAAACTCTTACTTGGCTATGAGCCAGAATATGATTTTGTGAGAGGTTTAAATGAGGCTATTGAATGGTATAAAAATAATCTGTAAAACAAGAAAAATATAGTCGAATATAATGGAAAGTGAAATTAAAATTGCCGTAATCGGTCTCGGTTACGTAGGGCTTCCTTTGGCTCGTTTGTTCTCTACCAAATACAAAACTGTTGGTTTTGACATGAATAAATCTCGTGTGGATGCATTGATGGCAGGACACGATGCTACCCTTGAAGTTTCGGACGAATTGCTACAGTCTGCCATTGCCAATGGCTTCAAGTGCACGGCTGACATTGAAGACATTCGTGATTGCAACTTTTATATTGTGGCAGTTCCTACCCCTGTGGATCATAACCATAATCCGGACTTGACTCCTCTGTATAGTGCAAGTACCACTGTAGGGAAAGTGATTTCCAAAGGTGATATTGTAGTGTATGAATCTACAGTATATCCGGGTGTGACTGAGGATGAATGTATTCCGGTAGTGGAAAAAATATCCGGTTTGGAATTCAATACGGATTTCTTTGCAGGTTATTCCCCCGAACGCATCAATCCGGGTGACAAGCTACACACAGTCGAGAAGATAAAGAAAGTGACTTCAGGTTCAACTCCTGAAATTGGTAAGAAAGTGAACGAAGTGTATGCTTCTGTTATATCTGCCGGGACACATTTGGCTCCCACGATGAAGGTGGCGGAGGCAGCCAAAGTCATTGAGAATTCGCAACGTGATATCAATATAGCCTTTGTCAATGAGCTTTCCAAGATATTCACGCGTATGGGGATTGATACTCAGGATGTGTTGGAGGCTGCAAGTACCAAATGGAATTTTCTTCCCTTCAAGCCGGGGCTGGTTGGAGGACACTGCATTGGCGTAGACCCTTATTATCTGGCCCAGTGTGCACAGAGTTATGGCTATAATCCTGAAATCATATTGGCCGGTCGTCGTATGAATGATGGTATGGGAGAGTATGTGGCTGGTCAAGTGATAAAACTGATGCTGAAAAAAGGAATTCAGGTTTTGAACTCTAATATACTGATACTCGGTTTTACTTTCAAGGAGAATTGTCCGGATGTACGTAATACGAAAGTGATAGATATTTATGAGGCTTTGATGGGATACAATCTGAATATAACCGTTTATGATCCGTGGGCAAATCCGGATATCGTAAAGCATGAATATGGAATTGAAGTGATCAATGAACTTCCTGAAGAAAAGTTTGATTCGGTTGTGTTGGCGGTTGCCCATCAACTGTTTACGGGAATAGATATCGAAAGTTTGTCGAAGACACGGTCTGTTGTGTTTGATGTTAAAGGTTTCTTGCCCAAAGAATCCGTTGACGGCAGATTATGATAAAATGAAAAAGCTTTTCTTTGTTACCAATGTTGATTGGTTCTTTATTTCCCATCGTTTGCCTATTGCCCTGAATGCTATTCAGCAGGGATATGAAGTTTATTTATTGTCACGGGATACCGGAAGAAAACAGTTTTTACAAGGGAAAGGGATTCGCTTTATCGATATTCCTTTTGACCGTTCCGGAAGTAATCCTTTGCATGAATTGAAATGTATTTTTCAGTTATATACAAACTACAAAAAGTATAGACCTAATATAATTCATCATGTTACTTTAAAGGCTGCATTGTTAGGTTCTGTTGCAGCTAAGCTGTCAGGGCAACATCATGTTGTGAATGCAATAAGTGGATTGGGGTATAACTTTACGAACGGCAGGAATGGGATTTTGCAGAAGTTGATAAGGACTTTGATCCGCATTGCATTCAAAAGTAAGTCTTTTTCCTTTATTCTTCAGAATCCGGATGATGTGGGGATGATCAAAGGCTTCAATCTGGTTCCCTCGTCCCATATTTTTCTGATAAAGGGCTCGGGAGTAGATTTGAATGAATTTGTTTTTTCCCAAGCTCCTGGCAAGACTCAATTAAAGGTACTCTTTCCTGCAAGGATATTGTTGGATAAGGGGGTGATGGAGTTCATTGATGCAGCCAAATTACTTCAAAAGCGATTTATTGGAAAAGTAAAATTCATATTGGCAGGTGATTGCGACAAAGAAAATCTGGCTGTTTTGGGGGAAGAAAAGCTAAGGTCTCTTCTTGTCGATGATTATATTGAATGGATAGGATATCAGGCTCAAATGTTTCCTATATATACGGATAGCGATATCGTTGTACTGCCTTCCTATCGGGAAGGTTTGCCCAAATCCTTGATTGAAGCATGTGCGGTAGGGCGTCCTATTGTAACAACCGATGTACCGGGTTGCCGTGAATGCGTGAAATCCGGATATAATGGTTATTTGGTTCCTGCCAAGGACAGTAGGGCGTTGGCTGATGCCATCGGCCTATTGATAGAAGATGATGCGAAGAGGAAGGAGTTTGGAAGGAACTCTCGTCTGTTGGCGGAAGAAGAATTTTCTATAGATAAGGTTGTCAGGCAAACTTTTGATATTTATCAATCAATTATTAGGATATCTTGATATTCCCGGGTATCTTTGTAGAAAGATTGGATTCATGAAGAAGAACAAGCCATATAAGGAACAAGAACCGATGGTGCCGAATGTTGGTGAACCGGTAGTTGTATATACGGGTAATGAGAATAATCCGAATATCGTTACGGAAGGACGTGATGACATTAGGCATGCTATTTCCGGTGAAGAATTATTGGATAGACTTTGCCCTCGTATAAAGGCTTTGTTTGGATGAGAGTCGTATTCGCTCCCGAAGTAGAGGAGGATTTGTATGGGCTTATAAAAATACTTGTTGAGAAGGAGTATTTGGGTACTTATCCTTTTGCTATTTCTTATGTGGAAGAACTGATAGCTGATATTCAACAGAACATTCATTCTAAATTAAAAAAGAAAGCGCCCGCTTTTTTTGAGCGTTATGGTAAGGATATGTATTACATCACTTATCAACGTAATTCTAATACGACGTGGTATATTTTCTTCTCTGTCATTGGAGATACTTATTTTATTAAATACATAACCAATAATCACGTTTCCGGTCAGTATATTTTTTAGCATATTTCAATGAACATACTCGTCACTGGAATCCACGGCTTTGTGGGTTCCAATCTCGTTGTTGCCCTAAAGGAACGTCATAGCCTTTACGGGCTGGATATTGTCGCTCCTGAAAAGGAGGGGGTGGTAAAGACTTTTTTCTGGAAGGATATCGAACCGGCTTCTTTTCCGATGCGGAATCTTCCTGAATTCGATGCCATTATTCATCTGGCTGGTAAAGCCCATGATACGAAAAACCGGTCTGCTGCCCAATCCTATTTTGATATTAATACGGGATTGACCCAAAAGATATTTGATTTCTTTCTGGAATCGTCTGCGAAGAAGTTTGTATTCTTCAGTTCTGTGAAAGCCGCTGCAGACAGTGTGGCAGGGGATATGCTGACTGAAGATGTGGTGCCTGCTCCGGTAGGGCCTTATGGGGAAAGTAAGATAGCTGCCGAGAATTACATCCTTGACAAGTTGAAGGTTGAAAATGGAGAATTGAAAGCTAATCCTTGTGATGACAAGCAGGTTTATATCCTGCGTCCCTGCATGATTCATGGTCCCGGTAACAAAGGCAATCTGAATCTTCTTTATAATGTGGTGAAAAAAGGTGTTCCCTGGCCTTTGGGGGCTTTTGAGAACAGAAGGTCTTTTACTTCGATAGACAATCTCTGCTATGTGGTGAAAGGGCTGTTGACCAAGGAGGTGGCGAGTGGTATCTACCACATGGGAGATGACGAAGCCTTGTCCACAAATGAGCTGATAGCTTTGATGTGTCGGGCTTTGGACCGTAAACCGCATATCTGGAAGATAAACAGAGGACTGATGGAGTTCTGTGCCCGTTTTGGGACTCTGCTCCATTTGCCTTTGAATGAAGAGCGTCTGCGCAAGTTGACAGAGAATTATGTGGTGAGTAATGCGAAGATAAAGGCTGCCCTGGGTATTGACAGAATGCCGGTGAGGGCAGAGGAGGGGATAGTGAGAACGATAAAATCGTTCTCAAATATAAAAGTAAACAATTAAGAATTAAAAATTAAAGAGGAAAATACTGTTATGTATTATCTGCTTATACTGGTTCTGCTGTTTTTAGCAGAACTTTTTTATTTTAGAATAGCTGATAGGTGCAATATCATCGACAAGCCCAATGAGCGGAGTTCCCATACGAAAGTGACTTTACGCGGTGGTGGGATTATTTTCTATTTCGGAGCGTTGGCCTATTTCCTGACGAGTGACTTTGAATATCCCTGGTTCCTGCTTGCCTTGACACTGGTGACGTTCATCAGCTTCGTGGACGATATAAAATCCACCGGACAGATGACAAGGCTGCTTTTTCATTTCTCTGCCATGGCTATGATGTTTTATCAGTGGGGACTTTTCTCCTTGTCCTGGTGGTGGATAGTCATAGCCTTGATAGTCTGTACGGGCATCATCAATGCCTACAACTTTATGGATGGCATTAACGGTATAACCGGTGGTTATTCTCTGGTTATTCTTGCTGCGTTGGCCTATATCAATAAGGAGGTGGTTACTTTTGTGGAAGCGGATTTCATCTATACCGTTATCTGTTCCGTTCTAGTCTTCTGTTTCTTCAATTTCCGCAAGCGTGCTAAATGCTTTGCCGGTGATGTGGGTTCGGTGAGCATTGCCTTTATCCTTCTTTTCCTGATAGGCAGGCTCATCATTGAAACGGAAGATTTCAGCTGGATAGTCCTTTTATCCGTTTATGGTGTGGATAGTGTACTGACTATCATTCACCGCCTGATGCTTCATGAGAATATCGGGCTACCGCATCGCAAGCATCTGTATCAGATTATGGCGAATGAACTGAAGATTCCTCATGTCATAGTCTCTCTGGCCTATATGACAATACAGACTCTTATAATAGTAGGATATATTTATTACCAACAGTATGGCTATATCTTCTTGATAGGGTGTATCTTACTGTTGAGCGCAATATACGTACTCTTCATGAAAAAGTACTTTTCAAGACATATCTCTTGAATTACTGTCTTCCATTATACAATTTCCACGGTCACTTGAATACCCAAAGCTTTGGCAATACGCTCGATATCACGCTTCTTCGTTTTTGTATTGCTGCAGGTCATAAGAAACCGTCCGTTGCCTAATGGTTTTTGAGCGCGCTGGTATTTCTCATGAAGTGTGTTTGATATCAAGGGAATCTTGCATACCTTGATATTTAAAGATTGCACTTGTTCCACACCTACTGTCATCACAAATTGCCGGAAAGTCTCGGCTGCTTGTGTTTCTTGAATTACTTTCCCATTACCAAAAGTAATCTTTAATCGGGATATTGGAGTATTGCTTTCCGTATCATTGGTTACTTGGTACAGTTTCTTTGCTGCTTCAAGAAATCTTGGAAATAATGTTCCCCACTGGTTGTTGACAACAATTTTTGTTCCGTCTGCCAATAAAATAACTTCATCAGGCTTAAGAAAGTAACGTTTCTTTAAATCGGGATGAGATTTGATTTTTTCTTGGACTTCTATCAAGGTACGTATTACACCCAATGCTTTACTGTGTAAATTGGATGGAAAGACTTTTTCCAGTTCAACATAGTTTATGTTGGGATGGTCTTTGATATAGTGCTTGATTACTTCCAATACAAAACGTCTTTTGACATAGAAGTTGATTCCATCCAATGAGAATTTTGTATGGTCTTTGGAGTCACTTTCTTTATAGTCGTTTTGTGAGTTTTTAGATGTTTGCCTCGTTTTAAGTTGTAATGAAGGGAGAATGCTCTTATTTTCGTAATGTACTGTAAGCGTAAGATTGGCAAATTCTTCATTAATGGCGGATTCCTCAAATCCTTCAGCTGTAAACTTGTCTTTGAGCAACGAAATCATATTCTTTACCCCATTGCCTTCGGATAAGAATTCTGACACCCTCCTATGCAGATTATTACGCGCTTGGATTTTTTTATATTGCTCATTACAGAATGTTTCTATTTTTTCCAGATTGAATTTGTCGTAAGTTAGCAGGTCACAGATGATGGAACCATTTACATCTTCTTTCTTAAATTCTGCTGTAAATACACAGATGGGATTCTCGCCATCGTTGGGAATGTCGTAGTAAAGCTGTATCTTTTCTCCTATATATAATCCGACATTAAGTTTCAGTTGGCGCATATACGACATCAACTGATTTTCTTGCCTCTCATTTTGTATATTAGACGGACGTTTTATTTCAATTGGGAGTACGGGGGATTGTGTATCATGTTCGTTCTTTCGCCAAAGTACAATGTCCGGGCGTATGGAGTTACTATTGCCTATCGGTAATGTATACTGGGATACCATTGTTCCATTGGTCTTTTTCCATCCAAGAAATTTCAAGCAGTTCTCTATTTCCCGCTGGTAATCACCTTCTACCGAATTTGTTTCAAAATACGGTATCAGTGTTTCCACAATCTCAGGCCAATTTTCATTCATCTTTTATCGGGTTATATTAGGACATATTGTTTACACTTCTTCGGAGTGTGCATAAAGCAAATGTATTGACTTTATTTGAACTGCCCAAATTATAGTCATAAAAAATGAATCGGGCGGTGTACAATAAAAACAAATAGTCCCGGATTCTTGACAAAGAATCCGGGACTATTTGTTTTTATCGTTTTTGAGGGGCTTTACTTAGCCGGCTTCAACCATTTGTCCAGCCATTCAAAGAAGGTACGTTGCCACAGCACGCCATTCTGAGGTTTCAGTACCCAGTGGTTTTCGTCCGGATAGATAAGCAGTTCGGCAGGAACGCCACGCATCACGGCTGCATCGAAGGCGGCCATTGCCTGGTTGGCAAGGATGCGGAAGTCCTTCTCTCCGTGGATGCAGAGGATAGGGGTGTCCCATTTGTCGACGAAGAGATGCGGGGAGTTGGCAAAAGTGCGTTGTGCCGTAGCGTTGTTCTTTTCCCAATAAGCACCGCCCATATCCCAGTTGGCAAACCATTTCTCTTCCGTTTCCAGATATTGCATTTCCATGTTGAAGATACCGTCGTGTGCGATGAATGCCTTGAAGCGTTTGTCATGGTGTCCGGCAAGCCAATATACGGAGAAGCCTCCGAAGCTGGCGCCTACGCAACCCAGGCGGTCTTTGTCGACGAAAGGTTCCTTGGCCATTTCGTCAATGGCAGTGAAGTAGTCCTTCATGCACTGGCCGCCATAATCACCGCTGATGGCTTCGTTCCATTCTACACCGAAGCCCGGAAGACCACGACGGTTGGGAGCTACGATGATATAGTCGTTTGCCGCCATAATCTGGAAATTCCAACGGTAGCTCCAGAACTGGCTGACGGGACTCTGAGGACCACCTTCACAGAAGAGGAGGGTGGGGTACTTCTTGTTAGGGTCGAACTGCGGAGGATAAATCACCCAGGTCAGCATCTGCTTGCCGTCGGTGGTCTTCATCCAGCGGGCTTCCACTTTACCCATCTCCAGCTGGTCGTAAATCTGCTTGTTTTCTGTGGTCAGTTGCACTGCTTCTGCAAAAGCGTCGCCGTTACGTGCACTGTTTACGGCATAGATTTCGTCGCCCATGCTCATGGAATGGCGTTTGGCGATAATCTTGTCTCCGCAAAGGGCAAGCGAAGCATAGTCGTACATGCCGTCGGTGAGCTGGGTAAGCTTGTCGTTTCCGGCAAGGTCGATGTTGTAAATCTGTGTCTCGCCATGCCATACACCGATGAAGTAGATGCTCTGGGAATCTTTGTTCCACAAGAAGGCGTCCACGTTCGATTCGAAAGCTTTGCTTACAAAACGTTTCTCGCCGGTCTCGAGGTTCATGATAAACAAGCGGTTCAAGTCGGCTTCGTAGCCGTCACGCTCCATGCTCTGCCAGGCGATGTATTTGCCGTCGGGAGAGTATTGGGGATTCGTATCATATCCCTTGTTTTCTTCCGTGATGTTTTTGGTTTCCTTGGAGGCAAGGTCGTAGATATAAATGTCGGAGTTGGTGGAAATGGCATACGCCAGTCCGGTTTTCTTACGGCATGTATAGGCCACCTTATCAGAAGACGGGCTCCATGCCAGCTGCTCGATACCGCCCCAGGGCTTCATCGGGCTTTCGTATGGCTCTCCCTCAAGAATATCAGTGACATTGCTGATGGCATTGCCGTCGAAATCGGCAACGAATGGATGGGGAGCAGTAGTCACCCATTCGTCCCAATGCTTGTACATCAGGTCGGTAACGATGATGCCGGTGGCTTTAGGAAGGTCCGGATGTTTGTCTGCCGTACTCTTCACGGTCTTTACCTGGGCAATGAAAAGGAGTTTCTTGCCGTCGGGCGAGAAAGAGAACCCTTCGATGTCTCCCTCGTATTGGGTCAGCTGCTTGCGTCCGCTGCCGTCGGGATTCATTTCCCATACCTGGCTGCTGCCGCTTTCGTTGCAAAGGAAGGCAAGCTTCTTGCCGTCCTTGAACCATGTGGGCTGTCCTTCTTGCCAGGCGTCATGCGTTATCTGGGTATTGTCACTACCGTCGGCATTCATGACGAAGACTTCGCTGTTACTCTTGTTCTGGGGCACGCTGTAATAGGATACCGTGTAGGCAATTTGCTTTTCGTCGGGGGATACGGCCACACTGCCGATGCGTCCCATCGCCCAGAGTGCCTCGGGTGTCATACGCTTTCCTTCAATCTTGATGTCCGACCGCTGGATGAGCGTTGCTGCGTCCTGCTGCTGTCCGGCATCTTTTGTGCCTCCGCAAGAGGCCAATGTCATGGCTGCTGACATAAGTAGTAGATTTACTTGTTTCATATATGCTTTTTGTTTCAGTTATTTTAATGCAAAGATACTAAATTTTCCTTCCTTGCCAATTTCCACGTTTGATATATAGCCAGCAGAAAATGAGAATAAAGCTGGAATAAACCATTTCCGAGGTCCAGCAGATGGCCACGTCGAGTTGCAGAATCAGAATAATGTAGGTGATATAGGCTGTGTAGATGACCAGCGTAGCCATCTCCAACCCCCATGCCGTACGCGTGTTGCCGGTTCCGGAAACTGCCTGGAAATAGACATTGGCAGGAACCAGGAACAGATAGGTGGAGCACATCACCCAGAGCGAATGTACGGCAGCGTCCTGCAGGTCGGGTATGTCGGTATAAATTCCCAGAATCAGCTTGGGGAACACCGCGAAAAGCAATGCCAGCGGAAGTACGAAGACGTAGGCTATGCGTACGTGCTGCCGGATGGTGCCTGCCACGCAATCGGAGTGGCCTGCACCGATGAGATTGCTGACCAGTGACCCGCAGGTAGAGGCAAACGCCATGAGTACCATGAACAGTATGCCGGACACGTTGCGGACAATGTTGGTCACTGCCAGCGAGCGCTCTCCCAAATGCTCCACATAAAGGAAGAAAAGGAACCAGGTGGAGAGGGAGAAGAAATTCTGTATCATGGTCCAGAAAGAGACGTTCAGCATCCGTTTCAATACGTCCAGCCGGAACTTAGGAATACGATCCAGCCCGTACTTGCGGCAGTCGATGCGGCTGCGGGTATAGAGGATGAAGAATAACAGCGAAACCAGCTCGGCCAGTGAGGAGCCGATGGCGGCTCCGGCAATGCCGAGCGCTGGGAAACCGAATTTACCGAAAATCAGGATATAGTTGAATACGACATTGCTCAACACCATGACGATGGAGTTCAGTGTCAGTGTCTTGGTCTGGGTGGTTCCCAAGAAAAAGGCACGGAACATGACTGCGCTGAACGAGAAGAAGGCACCGAATACACGCCAATGCAGGTAGCTGGTGGCTGCTTCGTAGATATGTTCCGAAGCGACGATGCGTTTCAGGATAATCGGTGAGAAGCAATAGGATAGCAGGAACATGACTGCCGCCATTCCGACTTGGAAATAGATGCCCTGATAGAACAAGTCACCGATTTCCTTATACTGCCGTTCGCCGTTGCGCCGGGCAATGAGTATCTGTGCCCCGATGCTGAAACCGAAGGCAACCATGAAGATGACCATGTAGAAGACACCGGCGATGGCAGATGCTCCCAGTTCGACTTCGCCCACACGCCCGAGGAAGGCAGTGTCCGTCATACCTATCAGTTGCTCCATAAGGAGGCTGATTAGGATGGGGTAGGCTATAAGCCAGATCTGTTTGTAGGTGTATTTAGTCTGCATAATTTAGAGTCTGTGAATTTTTTCGTTGGTGTAAGGATAAGAAAGCCGGGCAAATGTCATTGTCCGGCTTTCTGCAAAAGAATATCTTGAACGGTAGTCTTACTACTTTTTGTTCTGTCTCTCTTTCATCATCTGTTCCTGCTGTTTCTGCATGGCTTCCAGACGGGCGGCGAAACCGGTTTTCTTCATCTTCTTCGGGTCTTTCTTGTTGGCTTCCAACTGAGCAAGAAGGGCTTCCTCATTGGTTGTCTTGCGCATGATGAGCGTTGTTACCACACTGATTAACGTAGAGATGAAGTAGTAATAGTTCAATCCCGAAGGATAGTCGTTCAATATGAAGAGGAACATGATAGGCATCAGGTATGACATCCACTTCATGGCAGCCATCTGCGGATTGGCACCCGTATCCTGTTGCTGCATCATGTACTTCGTGTTCAATATGTTGGTAACCGTCATCAGCAGGCAGAACAAGCTGAGGTGGCTTCCCAGGAACGGGATATGGAACGGGAAGTTGATGAACGCATCGTAAGTGGAAAGGTCGTCTGCCCACAAGAAGCTCTGCTGGCGGAGTTCAATGGCACTCGGCACGAACATGAACAAGGCCATCAAGATAGGGAACTGTATCAGCATCGGCAGACATCCACCCATCGGACTGACTCCGTACTGGCTGTAGAGGCCCATCACTTCCTGCTGCTTCTTCATGGCATCTTCCTGCTTGGGGTACTTCTTGTTTATCTCGTCGATTTTCGGTTTCAGTACGCGCATCTTGGCAGAGGACATGTAGGTTTTCCACGTTGCGGGGAATACTACAGCTTTTACGATTAACGTCATGAACAACAGTACGATACCCATGCTCAACCCCCAACTGGACAACCAGTCGAAGATGTTGATGGTGAACCATTTGTTTATCCAGCGGATGAGCGGCCAGCCCAGATAGACCAGACGGTTCAGCTCCCACTTGGCGTCACGTCCCTTGTCGAGTGCGGTCAGAGTCTTGTAGTGATTGGGGCCGAAGTAAAAGAACAGCTGGGTAGGTTCCTTGCCAGCAGGGTCGAACTTCGTGCTCATCTCTGCAGAATAGTCCTTGATGTAGCCGCTGCCTTGAGTCTCCATCTTGGAACTCAGCTTGGTCTTTTCAAAGTCGGCATCTGCCAAAAATACTGAAGAGAAGAACTGGTTCTTGAAAGCAATCCAGTCCAGGCGTTCCGGAACTTCCTTTTCATCGTTCTTGTTGGCAGACAGATAATCGGTACCCTCTCCGGCGATTTTGTAAGTCAGCTCAGCCAGACGGTTCTCGTAGGTGTAACCCTTCTCTATCTGACGGGCACGCTGAGACCACTCGATGTCCACATAATTGTTGGTGGCGGCCAGCTTGCCTTCCATATTGACTGCCTGGATAGTAAAGTCTATCAGGTATGTGTCATTGTGCATGCTGTAGGTAAAGTCGATATAGCTGTTGCTGTCTGCCGACAAACGCATGGTGACGGTACTGTCCGTACGGTTTACTGCGGTGAAATAATAGTCTTCCGTCTGGATAGTCTCTTTCTTGTTGTAAAAGAGGAAATTCATGGAAGCGTCATTGCCGCTGAACAGTGTGACGGGGGTCGTCTTGTCTTGTCCCATGTATTCCTTCAGCGTGGCCGAAGCTATGCGCCCGCCTTTTGTATCTACGGTTATTTCTGCCAGGTTGTTCTGGATGGTTACCTGCGAGTTGGTTCCTTGACGGGCGTCGAAGAAGAGGGCAGTGGAGTCAACGCTTGCTTCCGCTCCGCTTTCGTTGGCCAGGGCTGCTTCCGCCTTGGCTTTCAAGTCGGCTTCGCGCTGTTGCACCTGGGCTATGGAGTCGTAGTAACGTTGCTGTGCTTCCAACTGCTCCTGGCTGGGACGGCTCAGAAAGCTGAAACCTACTAACAATATCGCTATCAGAACAAGACCTGTGATGGTATTTTTATCCATTCTTTGTTGATTACAAATTACTTATTACAAATTATTTCTTTTCGTTTTCATTTTCGATGGCGGCCTTCACGAATGCTACGAACAGCGGGTGCGGATGCAATACCGTACTGCTGTATTCGGGATGGAACTGGGTACCGACAAACCACTTCAATGCGGGTATTTCGACAATTTCTACCAGGTCCGATTCGGGGTTTATACCCACACACTTCATGCCTGCTGCTTCGTAGGCCTCCTTGAAGCTGTTGTTGAACTCGTAGCGGTGACGGTGACGTTCCTGGATATGCTCGGTACCGTATGCCTCGTATGCCTTGCTGCCTTTCTGCAGAACACATTCATAGGCACCCAGACGCATGGTTCCACCCATATTGGTGATGGACTTCTGCTCTTCCATGATGTCGATGACATTGTGCGGTGTCTTTTCGTCCATCTCACGTGAGTTGGCATCGGCATAACCCAGTACGTTACGGGCAAATTCGATGGCGATACACTGCATACCCAGACAGATACCGAAGGTGGGGATGTCGTGCGTACGCGCATATTTGATGGCTACGAACTTGCCGGCAACGCCGCGTTCGCCGAAGCCTGGACCGATAAGTACGCCTGCCATGCCTTTCAGGGCTTCTGCCACATTCTCGTCAGTCAGCTTTTCACTGTTCACGAAGTCTACCGATACCTTGCGGTCATTGTAGGTTCCTGCTTGTGAAAGGGCCTCGCGGATGGACTTGTAGGCATCCTGCAAGTCATATTTGCCCACCAATGCGATGTGCAGCGGGGCAGTCTCTTCGGCTTTGTGACGGCGTTCGAGGAAAGCGCGCCACGGTCCCAGTCCCGGAGTGTCGCCGACGGGAAGTCCCATTTTCTTCAAAATGGTAACGTCCAGTCCCTGGCTCTGCATCAAGATGGGCACCTCGTAGATGGTAGGCGCGTCGATGCTCTGCACCACGGCATTTTCGTCCACATTGCAGAACAGAGCCACTTTCTTGCGCAGGGTGGTACTCAACTCGTGTTCCGTACGCAGTACGAGGACATCAGGTTGGATACCGGCACTTTGCAGTTCCTTTACGGAGTGCTGGGTGGGCTTGGTCTTCAGTTCACCGGCAGCAGCCAGGTAGGGGACATAAGTAAGGTGTACGCACAAGGCGTCTTTTCCCAGTTCCCACTTCAGCTGACGGATGCTTTCCAGATAGGGCAGAGACTCGATGTCACCCACTGTACCGCCAATCTCGGTAATAACAAAGTCGAATTTGTATTTGTTTCCCAGCAGTTTTACATTACGCTTGATTTCGTCTGTAATATGGGGAATAACCTGGATGGTCTTTCCCAGATAGTCACCCCGGCGCTCTTTGTCGATGACGCTTTTGTAGATGCGTCCGGTCGTGATATTGTTGGCCTTGGTGGTCTGGATGCCCAGGAAGCGTTCGTAATGGCCCAAATCGAGGTCGGCTTCGTGGCCATCCACGGTAACGTAGCATTCGCCGTGTTCATAAGGGTTCAGTGTACCCGGGTCGATGTTGATGTACGGGTCAAACTTCTGGATGGTTACCTTGTAACCTCTTGCTTGCAGCAATTTACCGATGGAGGATGAGATGATACCTTTACCTAATGAAGAGGCAACACCACCGGTGACGAAAATATACTTTGTTTCTCCCACAACTATATTATTTTATTAATTGTTTAATCTAATGCCAAGAGCCTATACGGCTTGTCGTTCAGGGTGCGCACTGCTCCCGTCAGTACACGTAGAACTTAAAAAGCGCAAAATTATAAAAAAAAGAGGAAGTAGAGAAAGTTTCGATGAAACAATTATTAAAAAATACGATTTCATCGAAGAAAGTCCTTCTTGCCTTTTTCTTATGGCTTTTCTATGTTTTCTAAACATTTTAAGCTAAATTTGCGCTCGAAACATAGACTTTAGGGCATTATGAAGAATAGACACATTGCATTTTGGTTAATTGCTACGATGATTTCTTCGTCGGTGATGGCACAGAATACGCTGGATACCGCCTCGAAGAACAGTGGACAGGAAACAACTGCCAAAGCCGACACCTTGCCGGATATAATGAAAGAATACATGATTCTGAAATTGAAACCGGAAGGTATGGGGTACAGGCTGGATACTGTTTCCATATTATATGAAAGGTATATCGGAGTGCTGGATTATTTGAATGACCCCACGACTCCGGAGCGTTATATACCTTCCAATCCGAACTACTATAGGTTGTTCCTTCCCCTTACCTATTATTATGCCCCCATGAGACGCCTTTCCAAGGTGGACTGGCATTTCCAGGTGCCTGATACGGTGCCTGCCCTGACGCGCGAGATGTTGCCGTTCGACACACTGAGTTTCACCTCAAAGGACCGAGCCAACAAACTGGTGGACCGTACGCTGCTGAACACGTATGTGAATTGTCCCAATCTGGTTGTAATGACCGAGAAGGAGGTGATGAAAGGGAAGATATTCAAGGATAATATAGAGAAGGAGGTTTCTTCCAAGCCGTCCGTCGTGAAACTGTTTGCACAAGAGAATATGGTGGGAGTGAAGGAGGAAGCCGACGTGATTATCCACAAGCCCAACTGGTGGGTGACGGGTGGAAACGGTTCATTGCAGATTACCCAGAACTATATCTCCGACAACTGGTACAAGGGAGGTGAGAGCACTAACGCCGTGCTTGCCAACCTGCAATTGTTTGCCAACTATAATGACCGTGAAAAGGTGCAGTGGGAAAATCTGCTCGATGCCAAGCTGGGCTTCAGCTCCGCACCTTCCGACGAGTTTCATAACTATCTGGTAAGTACCGACCAACTCCGGCTGTACAGTAAACTGGGTATTCAGGCTGCGTCCAAGTGGTATTATACCATCACGACTGAGTTTAAGACCCAGTTCTGCAATGGCTACAAGGCCAACAGTGAAGAGCTGGTTTCGGCTTTCTTTGCTCCGGCGGACTGGTCAAGCAGTATCGGTATGGACTACAAGTTGAAGAAGCAGAAATTCAGCTTGTCCGTTTTCATGGCTCCGCTGACGTACATGCTGCGCTATGTGGGGAATAAGGGTGTGAATGAAGTGAGTTTCGGTCTTGAGGAGGGCAAGTGCGTGAAGCATAACTTCGGTTCGCAGATACAGCCTACACTTTCGTGGACCATCATTCCTTCCATTACGCTGGATTCCCGCCTGGACTTCCAGACCAGTTATGAGTGGACGCGTATCGAATGGGAAAACACGGTGAACTTTGTGCTGAACCGCTATCTTTCCACCAAGCTCTATGTGCACGCCCGCTATGACGACAGTGCCAAGCCGACGGAAGGGGACAGCTATTTTCAGGTAAAAGAATTGCTCAGTTTCGGTATCAATTATAAATGGTAAATAAACAAATGGTCTGTTCGGAGTGAACAGATTATCTGTTTTGGTTAGTCAGACGGTCTGTTTTTCCTTGACAGACCGTCTGTTTTTTGTCTTTTTGTAGTCTGTGGCAGGTGAAAAAACATAAAAACATAGAAAAAGCACGTTTACGAACACAGAAAATGCATAGGAAAGGTTTGCAGTTCACAAATAATGCGTAAATTTGCCGCGATTTGTAATGCACACTTTGCAAAATGGCGAATACTATAAAACATCAAGGTATTGTGGAAAACATAAACGGTTCTCATCTCCAAGTGAGAATCATCCAGACTTCAGCGTGCGCTTCGTGTAGTGTCAAGGGGCATTGTACCTCTGCGGATACGAAAGAGAAACTTGTCGATGTGGCCGATGCCAATGCCGCATCCTACCAGCCCGGTGACCGTGTATGGGTGACGGGCGAACTTTCAATGGGAGTGATGGCAGTTCTGTTTGCCTTTATATTTCCTTTCCTTATTCTGATAATCTCACTGTTTGTCTTTATGGCTATCTGGAATGACGAGCTGCGTTCTGCACTTTGTTCGCTGGCACTTCTTATACCTTATTATTATATATTGTGGCTGAACAAGTCGCGGATGGGTAAGAAGTTCTCATTCTCCGTACGACCGATGAACTAACTAATAATAAAACAAATAATTAATAAACAACTAATTTATGAATGTAATTCTGATTGCAGTGATTTCATTGGGAGTTATAGCGCTGGTATCGGCCGCTATTCTTTACGTGGCTTCCAAGAAATTCGCCGTGTATGAAGATCCGCGGATTGCCCAGGTAGCAGAGGTGCTTCCCCAGGCAAATTGCGGTGGATGTGGTTACCCCGGTTGTAGCGGATTTGCAGATGCTTGCGTAAAGGCAGGTTCGCTGGATGGTAAACTTTGTCCGGTGGGTGGACAGCCCGTCATGACAAAGATTGCCGAGATTCTGGGCTTGGATGCCGCTGCTGCCGAACCTATGGTTGCGGTGGTGAGATGTAATGGAACTTGTGCCAACCGTCCTCGTGTGAACCAATACGATGGCGCCAAGAGTTGTGCCATTGCGGCTTCTCTCTATGGTGGTGAAACGGGTTGTAGTTATGGCTGTCTGGGATGCGGCGACTGTGTGGCTGCCTGCCAGTTCGATGCTATCCACATGAATCCGGAGACCGGACTTCCCGAAGTGGATGAGGAAAAGTGTACGGCTTGTGGAGCTTGTGCCAAGGCTTGTCCGAAATCTATTATTGAAATCCGTCCTCAAGGCAAGAAATCACGTCGTATTTACGTACAGTGTGTAAACAAGGACAAGGGGGCCGTAGCACGCAAGGCTTGTACCGTGGCATGTATCGGTTGCGGCAAGTGTGTGAAGGTTTGTCCGTTCGAGGCTATCACGCTGGAAAACAATCTGGCTTACATTGACCCCAATAAGTGTAAATCCTGTCGCAAGTGCGAGGAAGCTTGTCCGCAAAACACAATCATTGCCCTCAACTTCCCGCCGCGCAAACCGAAGGCTGACGATACAGCTCCCCAAGTAAAGGTTGCAGTTCCTAAAGCTGAGGTTGAGACTCCTAAAGCAGAGGTTTAGACTTCCCAAGTTGAGGTATGAATTAATAAAGTAAATAAACGACTAAAAATACAGAATTGTATGTTGAAGACATTTTCAATTGGTGGAGTCCATCCACACGAAAATAAACTTTCAGCACATCAGCCTATCATCAAGGCAGAGATTCCGGCCAAGGCCGCTATCTTGCTGGGACAGCACATCGGTGCTCCTGCCAAGCCTATCGTTGCCAAAGGTGATGTTGTGAAAGTGGGTACAAAGATTGCCGAGCCCGGCGGTTTTGTATCAGCAGCCATTCATTCGTCTGTCAGCGGGAAAGTCGCTAAGATTGACACGATTGTCGATGCCAGCGGTTACGCCAAGCCTGCTATATTCATTGACGTAGAAGGGGATGAATGGGAAGAATCCATTGACCGTTCCGAAACGTTGGTGAAGGAATGCAGTCTGACCTCCGAGGAAATCGTGAAGAAAATCGCTGATGCCGGTATCGTAGGTCTGGGCGGTGCATGCTTCCCTACGCAGGTCAAGTTGTGTCCTCCTCCTGCATTCAAGGCAGAGTGTGTCATCATCAACGCCGTAGAGTGCGAACCGTATCTGACTGCCGACCATCAGCTGATGTTGGAACATGCCGAAGAAATCATGGTAGGGGTCTCTATCTTGATGAAAGCGGTGAAAGTAAATAAGGCCTTTATCGGTATTGAGAATAATAAGCCCGATGCCATCGAACTGATGACTAAGGTGGCTTCCAGTTATGCCGGTATCGAAGTTGTTCCTTTGAAAGTGAAATATCCTCAGGGAGGTGAAAAGCAGTTGATCGATGCTGTGACAAAACGGCAGGTGGCAAGTGGGGCGCTTCCTATTTCTACCGGTGCCGTGGTGCAGAATGTAGGTACAGCTTTTGCTGTTTATCAGGCTGTACAGAAAAATAAGCCGTTGTTTGAGCGGGTGATTACCGTTACCGGAAAGTCGCTGGCCAAGCCTTCCAATTTCATGGCACGTGTGGGTACGCCGATGCGCCAGTTGATCGAAGCTTGCGGTGGTTTGCCCGAAGATACGGGTAAGGTGATCGGCGGTGGTCCGATGATGGGTAAAGCGCTGGTGAATATCGATGTTCCCACGGCAAAAGGCAGTTCCGGTGTTCTGATTATGGATCGGAAAGAGGCCAAGCGTGGCGAGATACAGAATTGTATCCGTTGTGCGAAGTGTGTGGGGGCTTGTCCGATGGGGCTTGAGCCTTATTTGCTTTCTGCATTGGCCGAGAATACAGAATTTGAAAGAATGGAAACAGAAAGAATCATGGATTGCATCGAGTGCGGTTCTTGCCAGTTCACTTGCCCTGCCAACCGTCCGTTGCTCGACTATTGTCGTCTGGGTAAGGGGAAAGTAGGCGCTATGATTCGTGCACGTCAAGCTAAAAAATAACGAAGTATGGAAAATAAATTTATAGTATCATTATCCCCTCACGTTCATAGCGGAGACAGCGTACGGAAGAATATGTACGGTGTGCTGATTGCCCTGTTTCCGGCCTTTATCGTGTCGCTTGTCTTTTTTGGATTGGGAGCCCTTATCGTTACGGCTACCTCCGTGGCAGCCTGTGTTTTCTTTGAATGGGCTATCGGCAAGTACCTGCTGAAAAAAGAAACTACTACTATTTGTGACGGTTCGGCCATCATCACCGGTGTGTTGCTGGCTTTCAATCTGCCTTCCAATCTTCCTGTATGGATTATTATTCTGGGTGCGCTGTTTGCTATCGGTGTAGGCAAAATGTCGTTCGGAGGTTTGGGAAATAATCCTTTTAACCCTGCATTGGCAGGACGTGTGTTCCTATTGCTTTCTTTCCCGGTACAGATGACTACGT
>ERZ838839.687-NODE-687-length-40486-cov-11.408770_pt1 | contig 40486 bp, 29 predicted proteins | sample MGYA00519909_ERZ838839 | MGnify/ENA primary metagenome ERZ838839 (study PRJEB31850, sample SAMEA3708843) | human gut metagenome | biome: human gut; feature: human-associated habitat; material: faeces | place: China | collected 2014 ... | reverse complement strand
TGTTAAGCCTGTAGCTAGCGTTCATCCTGAGCCAGGATCAAACTCTTCATTGTAATGAATTTCTTTAATCTCTTTTGCCCGGATTCCGATTTCCTTTGACTTATTGTCCAGGTTTTGACGTTGACCTTTCATACCCATTCCGCTGATTACCAATCATCAGCAGAGCTCTTGTACTACTTGTCTGTTTGTTGCATTCTTTTCAAGTATCTAACGCTTTGCAGCGGCTTTCCTTATCGAAAGCGGATGCAAAGGTAGAGCTTTTGAATATTCCCTCCAAACATTCTCTGCACTTTTTTGAACATTTTTTTGAACGGATTTTATAAAGGACTCATTCACAGATATGTTTTACAACATGTTTTTCGGGGATTGTTGGGAAAATATGACGGTGCGAAAGGCAGAACCGGGTGGATTCGAGCGAACTGACGGAAGGGAAAGGGAGAAATTATTTGCGTTTGTTTGCATTTCAAAAGGAAATTACAGAAAAGCCGCACCGGAAGAGGCGATGCAATACAATGAAGGTCCCCATATAATAATGTGAAGCCTTCCGCATCGAAAAGAGAAGGGGAAGCATCTGCGCGACGCCTCCCCTCCCATACATCGAATTTATTAGAAATTTAAACAATTCCTTGTGCCATCATGGCTTTTGCCACTTTCATGAAGCCGGCGACGTTCGCGCCCTTCACATAGTTGATGTATCCGTCGGGCTCGGTACCGTACTTGACACATGCCTCGTGGATATTCTTCATGATGCTCTTCAGACGTTCGTCCACTTCCTCCTTGGTCCAACCCAACTTGATGGAGTTCTGGGTCATCTCCAGACCGGATACCGAAACACCGCCGGCATTGGCTGCCTTACCCGGAGCATACAGGATCTTCGCTTCCTGGAACACGCGGATGGCTTCGGGAGTGGAAGGCATGTTCGCACCTTCGGAGACGGCAATCACACCGTTGGCAACCAACTGACGGGCATGGTCGCCGTTCAATTCGTTCTGTGTAGCGGAAGGCAACGCGATGTCGGCCTTCTCACCCCAAGGCTTCGCACCGGCAACGTACTTGCAACCGTATTTCTCGGCGTACTCGCGGATACGGCCGCGGTAGAGATTCTTCAACTCCATGATGTAGTCGAGCTTCTCGCGGTCGATGCCGTCGGGGTCATAGATGTAGCCGTCGGAGTCGGACATGGTGACCACCTTGCCACCCAGCTCGAGCACCTTCTCGGCCGTATATTGTGCCACGTTTCCGGAACCGGAAATGAGGCAGACTTTGCCTTTCAAATCCTCGCCGCGGGTCTTCAGCATCTCCTGCAGGAAGTAGATGTTGCCGTAGCCGGTTGCCTCGGGACGAATCAGCGAACCGCCGAATTCCAACCCCTTGCCGGTCAGCGTACCGGTAAACTCGCGGGTCAGCTTCTTGTACATGCCGAACATGTAGCCTACCTCGCGTCCGCCGACACCGATGTCGCCGGCAGGTACGTCGGTCTCGGGACCGATGTGGCGCCACAACTCAAGCATGAATGCCTGGCAGAAACGCATCACTTCCGCATTGGACTTGCCGCGCGGGGAGAAGTCGGAACCGCCCTTGCCGCCACCCATCGGAAGCGTGGTCAGCGAGTTCTTGAACGTCTGCTCGAAAGCAAGGAACTTCAAGATACCCAGGTTCACCGAAGCGTGGAAACGAATACCGCCCTTGTACGGACCGATGGCGTTGTTGTGCTGCACACGGTAGCCCATGTTCGTACGGATGTTGCCTTCATCGTCCACCCAGGTCACACGGAACTGGTAGACGCGGTCGGGGATGCACAGGCGCTCCACCAGATTCACCTTGTCAAATTCGGGGTGCTTGTTGTACTCCTCTTCAATCGTACTCAATACTTCTTCTACCGCCTGGTGGTATTCAGGCTCGTTCGGGAATCGTCTCTTCAAATCCTCTAATACGTTAGCTGCATTCATAAAGCTTACTTACTTTTACTAATAACCTAATATGTGATTTTCTCGTTTACGGTGCAAAAGTATATATTCTCCCGAATATAGAAAACATTTTCGCAACTATTTTCGCAAAAAATCTATCAAATTTACATTTTAACCACTGAAAGTACAACAAACAGTAAACAATCGGATGCAAACAACGGACAAATGACAGCCGACGGACCGTCCGCCGACGCCTCTACTTCCAACTTCTCCACACCGGGATGCCGACCAGCACCGCGGACAGCACCAGCGAGACCACCAGCGGACCGTCAATCTTCGCACCGGACGTCAGCACGATGAAGCACAGGGCGACCCACAACAGCACGAAGCACACGGACTGCGAACGGGACAAACGTTTTCTCATAGCTCTTTTCTTCATTTGGGATAAAACAAAGGGAGCTGCCGCAAGACTTGCCTTCCGCTTGCAGCAGCCCCCGGGATTCAATAGTCAACGGACTCACGCACCCAGGATGGTGCAGACCTCACGCTTCTTCTTGTCGACAATCGCGTCGATGACCGCAACGGCGGTGATGTTGACGATGTCGCGCACGGAGCTTTCGAAGTCGGTGAAGTGGATGGGCTTGTTCAGACCCATCTGAATCGGGCCGATCATCTCCGTCTCGCTCATTGCCTGGATGAGCTGGTAGGCGGAGTTCGCCGAGCTGAGGTTCGGGAACACCAGCGTGTTCACCTCCTTGTCCTTCAGACGCGTGAAGGGGTACTTCGCATCACGCAGCTCGCGGTTCATAGCGAAGTTCACCTGCATCTCGCCGTCGATGGCAAGGTCGGGATAATGCTTCTGCATGTAGTCCACCGCCTCGTGAACCGTCGCAGGACTGCCCGTGGTGTCGGAACCGAAGTTCGAATACGAGAGCATCGCCATCACCGGCGTCCGGTTGAAGAATTCCACCGTCCGACGCGCCAGACGGGCAATGTCGATGAGCGTTGCCGTGTCGGGATGACGGTTGATGAGCGTGTCAGCCAGGAAGTAGGTCCCCTTCTTCGAGTTGAGGATGTGCATCGTGCCGAAATGCTTGAACTCCGGCTGGATGCCGATGACCTCCTTCGCCACCTTGATGGTGTTCGAGTAACGGGTATACAGGCCGGTGATGAACGCGTCCGCCTCGCCCGTCTCGACCATCATCATGCCGAAGTAGTTGCGCTCGAACATCTTGTCGTTCGCCTCCTCGAAGGTCATGCCCTCGCGGCCGCGCTTCTCCGCCAGGATGCGGGCATACCGCTCGCGGCGCTCCGTCTGGCAGTCGTGGCGCAGGTTGACGACCTCGATGCCCTCCAGGCTGACGTCAAGCTCCTTGGCAAGCTTGGCTATGCGCTCCTCGTTGCCCAGCAGGATGGGGTAACAGATGCCTTCCGCCTTTGCCTCGACGGCCGCCTTCAGCATGTGGGGGTGCGTACCCTCGGCGAAGACCACGCGCTGCGGGTCGCGGCGTGCCGTGTCGTACAACTGACGGGTGAGCTTGCTCTCCTGCCCCATGAGCTCGCGCAGGTGGGTCTTGTAGGCGTTCCAGTCGGTGATTTCCCGACGGGCGACACCCGACTCGATGGCGGCTTTTGCCACGGCGACGGACACCTCGGTGATGAGACGCGGGTCGACGGGCTTCGGGATGAAGTAGTCGGGACCGAAGGTGAAGTTGTTCACGTGATAGGCGACGTTCACCACGTCGGGCACGGGCTGCTTCGCCAGGTTGGCGATGGCGTAGACGGCGGCGAGCTTCATCTCCTCGTTGATGGCGGTGGCATGGGTGTCAAGCGCGCCGCGGAAGATGTAGGGGAAGCCGATGACGTTGTTTATCTGGTTGGGATAGTCCGAGCGTCCGGTGGAGATGAGCACGTCGGGGCGGGAAGCCTTGGCATCCTCGTAGGAGATTTCCGGCGTCGGGTTCGCCAGGGCAAAGACGATGGGATTCTCCGCCATGCTGCGCACCATGTCCTGCGTCAGCACGTTGCCCTTCGACAGGCCGAGGAAGACGTCTGCCCCGCGGATGGCCTCAGCCAGGGTATGCACGTCGCGGCGGTCGGTGGCAAAGAGGCGCTTCGTCTCGTTCAGGTTCTCGCGGTCGGAGGTTATCACGCCCTTGCTGTCGAGCATGAGGATGTTCTCCTTGCGCGCACCCAGGGCGACGTAGAGCTTCGTACAGGAGATGGCGGACGCCCCGGCGCCGTTGACCACGATGCGGACGTCCTCGATGCGCTTGCCTGCCACCTCGAGGGCGTTGAGCAGTCCCGCGGCGGAGATGATGGCGGTGCCGTGCTGGTCGTCGTGCATCACGGGGATGTCCAGCTCCTCTTTCAGCCGACGCTCGATTTCAAAGCACTCCGGCGCCTTGATGTCCTCGAGGTTGATGCCGCCGAAGGTGGGTGCAATCGCCTTGACTGCCGCGATGAACTTCTCGGGGTCCTTCTCGTCGATTTCGATGTCGAACACGTCGATGCCGGCGTATATCTTGAAGAGCAGTCCCTTGCCCTCCATCACCGGCTTGCCGCTGAGCGCACCGATGTCGCCCAGACCGAGCACTGCCGTACCGTTGGAGATGACTGCCACGAGATTGCCTTTGTCCGTATAGTCGTACGCCGTGTGGGGGTCCTTCTCGATTTCGAGACAGGGCTCGGCGACGCCCGGCGAATAGGCGAGCGACAGGTCGGTCTGCGTACGGTAGGGTTTGGTGGGAACTACTTCAATCTTTCCGGGCCTTCCTTGTGAATGATAGAGCAAGGCCGCTTCTCTCGTTATCTTTACCATAATAATATGTATTTAGTGATTCCGTTTAACTAGTTGTAGCAAAGGTAGGAAGAATATTACAATGTGCGCGTCTGTCCAACGTTTTTAACGTGATTTTGATATTTCGGACACGCCGCACGGCAAATGCGCAAGGCGACTCCCGCTGAACAAAAAACAGACGGACGCCGCAGCCTGTCAGCCACGACGCCCGTCCCAAAAATTCCAACATTACATTTTGTCATACTCAGATGCCCTCGTCCGTGTCATCGCTGCTGCCACCACCGGAAGGCTTTCCGCCGTCCTCCGTCGGTGTGCCGCCGGTGTTGCCCGACGTCGCGGTGGCGTCCGCCTTCTGCCCGATGACCTCGCGCTTGTAGTGCGTCACCTCGGTGTTGGCGTAGTCGATGAAGGAGGCATAATCCTTCTCGCCCTCGATGAGCGCCAGGGCGTTGACCCATTTCACCAGCGTACGGTAGGCCTCATCGGACGCCCGGCGAGCCTTCTTCAGCGCGCCGACGGGTTGCAGCATCCGCTCCTGCGTGCGCTGTGCGGTGAAGGTGCGCACCTGCTCGTTGGCACCCTTCAGCGCGGTGACGAACGGGGTGAGCGAGAGGGTGCTGACCTGTGTGGCATACTTCCCTTCGAGGTCGGCGACGAAGTTGATGAGCAACCCCGTCTCCTTGTCGAGCTGGTCGGTCGTGGAGATGCCATAGTCGATGATGTGCTGGTTGAGGACCCGGGCAGCCGCCGCCATCGCTTCGTCGGGGAGGTTGAGGAAGCCCTTCACCGCCTTCTTGTAGCCGTTGTAGAGGGCGTCACGCAGCCGGTCCGCCTCCATGATGTCGTCGGTCAGCAGACTCTTCTGCGAGAGTTTCAGCGCATCATCCTCGGCAGCGAGTGCTGTCTTGAGGGCGGCGAGTTGGGCGGAAGCCTTGGTTTTCAACTGTGCATTTTTCTCGGCATTTGCCAAGATGTTGCTTACGTAGAGGTAGTGCGCACCATTGTTCATGCGCTCCAATGTGATGTTTTTGAGTTCCATCATACACGTAACTTTTTAATGATTAATACTAGGTGCAGGCATCGTGTCTGCATCGGAACAGGCACGAAATTACAGAAGTTTTTATAATTATTCCCATTTCTTAGGAGGAATTTTTTCGCGGACGTTATATTTCAGCCTTTTTTGCCCGGAAAGATGTTAAGAAACATGTTTTCCGCGTCCATTTGGTTTCCCGGGACGCTGGAAATGTCGTATCCAGGACCAAACTATTTTTCGGGACACTGGAAACGTCGTATCCAACGCCAAACTGTTTTTCGGGGCGCTGGAAATGCCGTATCCAGCGCCAAAGTGTTTCCAAAGGTTAAGAATATGCTATATCCAGCTCCAAAATGTTTTGAAAGGTTAAAGAAACGTCGTATCCAGCACCAAAACATTTTGCGGGAAGGTTTTGTCATTCGTTTCTCGTTTGAACGGCATTCGAACGGTGTTCATGTCGGGTGTTTCTTGCCTGACGGGGAGTATAAGGAAGGGGGCAGCCCCTTGTTGTGGACTGCCCCCGTTCGCTAGTTGAATGATAATTATGTTTGTGTGATGCTTGCAAGAGAAGGAGGTCAATTACCCCGCACTTCGCGAATTTCTTCCGGAGTGGCATCGCGGACGCAACGGACACGACCGGTAGCACCGGTATCGTCCTTGCCCCATGCTGCAATCAGGCTACCGTCATACCGGAAACCGATACGCACGTTCTTATTTGAGAACTGCGTGCTGGACAGGCAAACATTACCACTTATACCTACTTCCGTACTGACGGTAGACATGACCATCAATTCGCTCAGGTTCGGCACACGCCAATCTCCCAAATCGCTCTTATCCTCTTTCTCAGAGTAGCCAACACAGGGATTGTCCGTTCCATTCGACCAAGCGGAACTTATGCTATAATTATAATTGGTTGTATATTCATAATGGCTTGTATCAACCCACTCGCGACCACCCCAAGTCCACTCCCAGTGTCCTTCTTCTACCCAAGTAGAATCTGTGGTACTAACAAAATCCTTTGCAACGACGAAAGCTTCAGGCAGCATGTTGGCATCGTCTTCCTCATCATGAGGAATGTAAGGACCGGTTTGCGGATTTACACGGAACAAGGTGATGTCCAAACGATTCTCAAAGTCGAATACCTTGTTGCCGCTTTCAAGCTCTTTCAGCTCATCATAGACAGGACCCGCCAAAGCTGTATTGTCGTAGAGTTTCGCATCATTCTCGTCAGCAGCGGCTGTCACGACATTTCTAGCCGGCAAGTTACGCACACAGCGGATTTGCCCGGACGAACTCATGCCATTACTAGCATAGGCACCAACTTCCACAGCCCAATAGAATTCCCAAGAATCAGAATTACTCAATCCTTCTTTAGGCGTATTGGAATAATACAAGGCACCATCTTCCACATAGTTGACAGGATATTGATTGTCATCATCCACCATATTTTCCTTTCGTCCTCCGTACAACTGGTAATTGCCCAACGAAGCGGCACCGATACCCATACGAAGGTATTGCGAGCGGGCAGGAAGATACCAACGGATTTCATCATCATCAATCTGACCGTTGCCATCCAAATCCCGGTTGCGGGACAGACACGCCTTGTAGGCTATATTTCTTCTAGCCTCGGTATTGTCAGCATAGTAAGACCAGATGTGAGTTCCCACATTCGACGCATTGTATCCGATGCGAGTAAAGTCAATGTCTGCGGAATTTCCCCATTCACCTTCTGTCGAACGAGAACGGCTCGTATTCCGTATCATGTTGGCACGTCCGTTATACAAATAGTCGCCACCTGCAACGTAACTGTGCTGGTCCTGGCTGCCCCAACCGGAGAGTACTCCATACTCGTTGTACGACTCAATGCCCAACGCGTTGGTGTCGTCTGCCGAATCCCGGTTGTAGAATGTCAGGATGGAAGCCTGTGAGATGTATGTACGGGCAGTGGCATACGAGCTGTTTCCGTCGGGACTCACCTCGATGTTGGTGGCAATCATGAACGTACGGGGGTCGGTGCGGGTAAAGTCTGCCCAATCGACGGGATTGCCGTCCAAATCTTTTGAGTAGAAATATTCATCCACGAAAATGGTAAAACGTGCCACGTAATGCTTCTTGTTTCCATTCCACGTGGTTGAAATGCGCAAACCCGACACTCGCGGCTCAGTATTGGGAGCATCATACAATTGTTCGACAGCCTCACCCATCTTGCGGCACACTTGCCACGGATTCAGAATCGGATAACTCCGTGAATCTCTTACCGCGTTCGTGTAAGAAGATATTCCGGAGGTTAACTGCGAATAGAACTCAATCCACTTATAGTCCAAGTCTTTCAAGCTCGTTGTTCCGTCTTCATCATCTCCGAGGCACGGACGCAACAGTTCACTGCCGCCGGCAGAGCGGTTCATCGGCGTATGGATGGACAGGATAAAACTGTTGGCTATCAAGTCTTCGACACGCTGCGTATTATCCTTATTATATTCTTCACGAATCTTATTGACAATGTCCGTCAAGTCATACTCGACATAAACCTGCTCGTAGTGTGCATCCAGATTGAAGACATCAGAGCCTTCCGACACATCAATCACATCGCCTTCGGCACCGTTCTGGAAGTCGTCGCTGTCTTCTTCCGCCTGTGCCTCTACGACAATATTGTTCACGCCACGCACAGACATCTTATAGGTATAGATGTAATTGCGCAAAACCGAGAAGTCATTCCAGTTATTCCCGCTGAAATCGCCCAAGTGAATAGTATAGGAGACGTCAGCCGAGCGCACCAACTTGCCGTCACGGTCGATTTCCGTGTAAGTACCCTTGATGACAACATACGTTGCGTTCGTCGGGGCATACTTCCAGACCTTCTCGCCGTCAGCCGTTCCCTTGCTGCTGTCGAAGGCGTCGCGGTCATCATACTTCTGGCAACCGTTCTCCCCTTCTACCGTCTGGATGTTTTCCGGCACGAAGATGCCGCTCTGCAAACGGGTGATAGGTTGGTCGTTGGGTGTATTGTAGAAAGACTCGTCGGCAAAGTTTCCTCCGGTCGTGTTCTCATTCTCCAGTACATAAGCTTTGGAAGCGACTTTATACACGCCATAATATTGCGGAGTGAACTTGATGCTGTCGCCTTCTGCATTCTTATAGCTTTCCTCAATGTCAAACACAATCTTGGCAAGCGGACGCTTCAAACGGACCTCGCCTTGCGCCCGGGGATTCTCCGTCGTGCCGGAAACCGTCACTTCCCCTTCACCACTCAGCGGAATCACCGCCGATGTCAACGTAGGCAACGCCTGGTTGCTCACAAAACCGGCGTACAAGTCATAAACCGTCTGCAAAAAAGCCTCTTTTCCTTGTGCGGCAGCCTGATCCAATGCCGTCGTCGGGTCCTGCCAATAGTTGTCAGTAGAAGCATTGGCAACGGCATACACAGTCTGTGTTCCCTGATAAAGTGTTGCATGAACCGTATAAGCACGTCCTTCGGTCTCTATCGCCCCTCCGGAAATACCATCCTTGGAGAATTCCTGCGGCTCGCCCACCAATGAATTGCCATTGAACACATACAGGCGCAACGTGCTTATGGTGGAATAACTGGTATCCGCCCTTGTCACTTCAACCTGCATGGATTTCGGAACTTCGAACCGCAAATCAACCTTGACAGGTTTGTCCACATCGACTCCTCCCGTCGTACGATTCATGAAGTCATCCTGACAGGCAGCGAAGCCTATGACGCAAAGCGCCATGAAAATAAAGTATCTTATCTTTTTCATAATGACTACGTTTTAAATCAATTGAATGATGGAATGTTTATAGTCTTTTCACCCCAATGCTCGACGAGAATCTTCAAGTCGGTCTGCACTTCCTTGTTGACATCGACCGTTGCAGTGATTTCCACTTGCTCGTTGCGGCTGATGTGATTCCGTCCCTGCTCTTGGAATTGGATAGGAACGGCTTTTGCAAGGTCTTCGAATCCCGGTGTGCTGGACGTTAACGACAAGGTGAAGTCGTCGGCATCCCGTGTACCCGTTTCGTAGATATAGCCGATGAATGCGGGTTCACCCTTTCCGTCATCATCGGCAGCCACGGTAGTATTGGCATCCAAGGAATACATCTCTTTGTAAGTCACCTCTTGCGGCAATCCGTTCTGCACGGGGAAAAGATAGGTGCGGTCGGCAACAAACGTTCCAAAGTTTACGCTGTTCAAGTTAAAAGCCTCTCCCGACTCGTTGTTAATGTACAGTACAAACTTCGCCACGGCGCGGGTGATGGGGATTTCAATCACCTGGTCCCCCGTACCGGTGATGTTCGCACTTTCCACCCCTGCGATGGGCAAGCCAAGTTCGGCAATCTCCGCATCGGTCTTGGGGAATCCGCTGGCAATGACAGCCTGCAGCAGTCCGTTCTTATCGGATTCGTTGAATGTTCCCTTCTCCTGCCAGGTATTCAAATCAATGTCGTTCATCCCGACACTGCCCTCGTTGGCAATGACATAAAAGTCTTTCTGCCCCACGGGGAGGTTCATGATGGTGAGCGTCTTGACCTGAACGGGGTCAGGCTCGGCAGAATAATCATAGAGCTTGTTCACGTTGACCGTCGATGACTCGGAGTCAACAATGATGACGCGCAACGTCTTGATGCCCTCGTTGGGACCTGCCTGCACCGTCTGACCGTCAACGCCCGGAGCACGAGTGTCGAACACCAGGCTCACCGTGGCTTTATCATTCTTTGTTGAGTCTGCATAATCCTCCTTGATGCAGGAAGACAGACCGGCAGCAAATACCAACGCCAGCAGCAGACTTATATATCGGTTAGTCTTTTTCATACGCTGTAAATCTCCATATGGTTAGAAGTTAGTTCCACTCAGGTTTACCGTCAACAATCACCCAGTCGGGCAACTCGATGCTGACATCCACGTTGTTGAACACAATGGAAATAGGAAGGTCGGCTTCCTGCCGGGTCACGTCGATTTCCTCTTCATAACGCAACAGGTAGTCGTAGATGTTACCCCGGATCAGCTCTTCGCCGGTAGCCTTGTCGGTGAGCACCAAGGTGTGTTCGCAACAGTCGGCAACCACCTGTCCGTTTTCATCCATACGGAAGAGAGCCAGTTCATCGGTACGATAACATTGTTCTGCACTGTCCCACACCAATTCGGGATAGATAGTTCCCTTCTCGTCCTGGTTGACACAGTTGTTGAAAGACATCTGGGCATTCGAGTTCTCGATGCTCAGTTCATAGGGACATTCGGAAGTTCCGGCATTTGCCAGTCCGTGGATTTCCACATCCACATTGACGTGCGAGCTGTAGAGCGTCACCGTGTCGCGGGTCATCACTCCGTCACCTCCCGTCACAAAAAATTCCGATTGACCCAGGTAGTTATGGTCATGGTTTGTCACCTTCTCGGCACTGCCCCAGTTGGGATGCTGGAGAAAGATGTCATCAAAGCTGGTGGCGTTTACGTTCACCACCTCAGTATCATCGTAAGCATTGCCTACAGCCACCACTTTATATCGTTTGCCCGCAGGCAACTTAAACGAGGGCTTAGCGGAAAAGCTTGAGAGTTCGTCCTGGCTATATTGACGGGTTCCCATCAGGTGCCCGCCTTCATCGAAAACATACAGGTCTACCCTTCTCATATATTGATAAAGTACATCCGTATCGCCGTCCGCCAAATATTGGAAGTAGATGGTCACGTTGTCGCAATCATCATAATCTTCTTTGATGCAACCGGTCGCCAGGACGAGTGCAACCAGCATCAGCATTATATTTTTTATTTTTCTCATATACTTATACTTATCCTTATGGTTTTCTTTTCTGTATGTTTCCCTTCAGAAGAAAGAAAATAAATGCAGCACGGGCAGGGCGGGTGCCCGCCCGTGCTTGACTATTTAAGAGACTAAAGGATTAGTTCCATGTAACCTGGCCTGAAACCAAAATCCAAGGAATTACCTCAATCTTGGCAACGACCTTAACATCCTCACCACCGGTAACTGTATTACCAATAGCTTCATCAGGTACTTGAAGGTCTACAAAGCGATATACATAACCTTTTTTGAATTGTCTGATTACACCGTTTTCGTCAGCACCCATAGCAGATTTTTGCTCAGCAGTCAGAGTGTTATCAACCAATTGATATTCATCAACGGTAGCATAACCGGCACCTGTAATCGAACCATCAACCCATACAGCACCAGGAGCAGCCTCTACTTTGCTATAGCACAATGTCAGGATAGGCAAGCCCGGGAAAACATTGTAAGCATAGCAACTGCCAGTTGCAGGCCATACGGCATTAGGAGTCTGCCAACTTTCACCAATCACATCTTTCAAAGGATTAGCGGGTACATTGGCTTCAGCCCAACTGTTGTAATAGGTAAGTTCATTTGTACCATCCTCTTTCATATTGAAGTTGTTCATGAACAGACCGTCAAAAATCATACCTTCAGCGAATGAACATGCGCCATCATCAACATGCTTGATGCCTGAGAACTCCAACAACGCAGTCTTGTGTTCCATCTCAAAATTCACCGTGTAAGTCTTAGTATCTGGATCATAATCAGAAGAAGAAATTGCTTTGGAAGCATACATCGGGGCAGCCAATCCTGTTTGTACTTCTGCCAGCTCCATGATAGCTTCACCCTCATTGATTGATACACTCAGGGTACTCGGGAGACGAACGCCGGTGAAAACAGCCTTATTAGCCTGATCAAGGGCAGAACCATTTTCCTCGCTTGTGGTAAATGTCACTTCGTCTGCACCTTTAGTTGCACTCAGTTTCAATGTTACAGATTCCACATCTACCGCTCTCTCCTCACCCATGTCACCCAGAGTCGGAGTAGCCAAAGCTCTTGTTACATCTTCGGTTGAGATTTGTACTCTAACGACGGCATCGCCCTGCGACATCGCATTTTCCTCGTCATTACTACAAGCAGCAAACGCAAGAGCAGCTGCTGAGAACATAATTAAACTTTTCAGTTTCATACTCTTTAAATTTTAGAATTAAACAATCGGTTAATTAGTATTTTACTTACTTATCTCTTCATTTGTTCATGGCAAATCACAGTTGTTCCATCACCTTCACGAGCTGCTCCAGGTTGCCCTTCGCGTCGGCGTTCCCCTCGCGCACAGCCTCCTCAAACAGCGACTTTGCCTTGTCGTAGGCACCCGTCTCGGCGTATGCCACAGCCAGGGTGTTCTTGGCGGTCGCGTCGAGACGCTTGCCTTCCAGCAGGGCGATGGCGCCAGCCGCATCCTTCTGCGAAATCTTCGTCACGGCGGCATTGCTCAGGGCGATGGGGTTGTCAGGATAGGTGCGGGCGGCAATCTCCATCACCTCGTTGTATTCTGCAGTCCCCTTGCCATAGCTGCCAGCCACCTGATACATCTCGTTCAGGCTGACGAGCTTCGGGTTCGTGCGTACCTGCTGCTTGGCTTCCTCGAGGCTGAAGTTGCGCACGTTGTACTCGATGCGGTACTCGTTGCGGCGCAGGGGGACGTACATCTCGTTGAGCAGACGCTCGTAGATGGTCGGCGGAACCAATGCCTTCAGCTGGTTCTCACACTCGTCCTGGTTGCCGTCGCAGCCGTCTATAATGGCGAGCACCTCGTCCTGCTTCAGCAGACCCGGATGCTTCTCCACCTCACGGCGCAGGCCTTCCCAGTCCTCACCCTTCCAGTCGACGTGCCACAGCGAGGCGTCGATGTTGCCGTTCTGACTCTTGATGTAGTCGGTGAAGGTCTTCGCGCGGCGTTCCGACAGGGTCATGTTGTATGCCACCGAGCCTTCGGGCGATGCGTATCCCGTGATGTAGATGCCCGTGATGGTCAGGTCGCGGTTCTCCTTCACGGCGTCGAGCGAAGCCTGCACGTCAGCCAGCTCCTTGGCATTGTTGCCATAGCCCGGCTCCGTCTTGTAGCTGGCGCGTCGGTATTGCAGACGGGCACTGCGCACCTCGTCGCGGCGTTTCACCGGTTCGGGTGCCGGCTCCTGCAGAGCCACCTGGTAGTTGGGCACGAAGCGTGCCAGCACCAGCGGGTCGAGCGTCGATGTCTCGCCACCCTCGCCACACTCTGCACAGCCTGTCACAGCCTCGCGCACCTCCAGCCGGCTGTCATACATCCAGCGTGCAAAGGGTGCCGTGGCTTCGTAGCTGACGGTCTGCGCCTCGCCGTTCTTCCGACGGACGGTCGTGCTGACGTTCTCATACACCGGCTGTCCCGTCAGTGCCTCCTGACGCCGGATGGCGCGGTTGCGGATGCGTCCGTTGACCACGATGGCAGGGAACACCTGCTCCTGCGTGCCGTCCTTGGACACGAGCACGGGGACCAGCTGTGTGGTGTGCTGCTGCTTCATCTTCACCGCGCTGAGGTCCAGGTTCATCGTCACACGCACCTCGTCGCCCACGCGCTGCACCTCGCGTCCGCTCACCTCGATGTCTTTCATGTAGCCCGTCTGGGCAAAGGCACTCATGCCCGCCAGGAGCATGCCTGCCAAGAGAATATGTCTTTTCATAACGTCGCCCTCCTTGTTTTACTTAATGATGTAGATGATTGAAATGGCAGCCTTCGTCAAGCCCAGGTAGTTCTTGTGGTCCCGTCCGAGAATCTCGCCGCAGTGCCCGCACTCATAGCGCTTGTAGTTGGCATGGATGAATCCCAGCCCCAGTTCCGCCTCCAGGCTCCAGCGGTTGCCGAGAATCCAGTGGTAACCATATCCCACACCGCCTCCGGCAAACCATCCCTGTGCACGCGAGTTCTCCAGCGCACTGAACGTGCCGAAAGGCAGGTCCAGGTTCGAGAGGTTGAACTCTCCGCCCAACGCATGGAGTGCAAAGAAGTGTCCGTTGAAGCGCTCACAGAGCCAGTAGCGTCCTTCGGGCTGCACCATCCAGTGCTTCAGCTTCTTGTCGTCAGAGAAAGTCCAGGGATTGTAGTTGCCGGACACATCGAGTGTCCATTTCGGCGCCAAGCCGACTTCCACACCCAAGTTGAGCGTGGTAGTTGCATCGTAAAGCAAATTGCTCTTGACAACCCACTTTTGGGCGTGAAGCGGAGCTGCGAACAGGAAGAAGAGCCCCGCCACCAACAGATACAGGAGTCTGCGTTTCATATTATTCTTTATTTAATAGTTTATCACGGTTGCATGTTTCCTCGTTCAGTGTGCGACGAACGCAGGCAGGAATTTAAGGAGATGTGTTTCTCTGTAATGACTGTTATCTCTTAAAATTCGTAGCAACTTTCTTGCTTAATCACACTTGCAAATATAAATAATTTTCCGAAACAATGTTCAAACGTTTTACTGCCACAATTTGGCATTAGGGTGAAATTAGGGTGGGGATTCCTTAAATCCTCGCCCGTCCGTTAACAATCCCGTTTAACACACCTCCGCCGACGGCACTCCGACGGCATCCTTTTCGCAAATATTTACAAACAGAGAAGCGCAAGAAGCGGTTAAGTCAGGAAATAACGGGCATCCGTGGATTTACTTCAGGCGGCATCGCCTTCCGTTCATCGTCCTGCCGTCGCGTCCGTCTTTCAGACTGACGGACGGAAACACCGCCTCCTCCCCTTCCGCCGAAAGGTATCTTTCCCATCAGCACGGCGCACGGTCCGACAACTTAAACCAGCCACCCTAAAACTCCATAATTTTTACCATACTGATTTCCGACGGAAAGCCATTCCTCCCCTCCCGATGGATGCGATTTACGGCAGTTATCCATTTTGTATTTATTTACAGGTAAGAACAATAATTAACATAAAGAACCTGACAAATAAGGGCGAGCACTCGGCTCGCCCCTATCCATTTCCCGGGTCATTGGAGTCATCCGGAGGGAAGGTCCTGTCCAGCGGACGCCCCCGGCATCATTCCGCTCCTGTGACGGACGCGCGCAACGTCCCGATTTCCTCTGCCAGCTCCCTGGCAGTGGGCAGCGGATAGTCGGTGTGTGCGAAACGTACCACCCGCTGTGCGTCGGAGATATAGATGCGGGGGATGGTCGCGTCGGCAAACAGGCTGTAGATGGTGCGCGAGGGGTCGGCATGGTAAGGCAGCGTCAGCCCCTCTTCCGCCCAATAGGAAGCCACGGACGCCTCATCTTCGGCACGGCTGATGAACGCCATGCGTATGCCCTCCTGGTCGCGGAAGCTGTCGTAGACCTGCTGTACGCGCGGCAACATCTCGCGGCAGTCGGGACAGCTCGTGTCAAAGAACATGATGAGGGAGACGGAACCGCCGAGCGTCGAGGTGTCGAACTCCGCCCCGTCGGAGAGTGTCACACGGAAGTCGGGCAGCGTGTCGCCCACCTGGACGTAAACTTCGCCCGTCGGCAGGTCATCGTCCGTGATGCAGGAGACCGCCAGCAAGGCAACCAGGCAACTGAAAAGGCGGAGGAGAGAACCTGCCCGCCGTTTGTTCAAAAAATGTATCATAAGTCAACGCGTTTTTTGGTGTACGGAAAGGCATCCTTCCCGCTTGTTCGCGGCAAAGGTAAGTGTTTCAGAAGGAATCCCGCCGCCTTTCTATTAATAAATTATAAAAAGAAGAAATATTTCGGAGAAACTATTTATAGTTTTAGGGTTTTCGTTTATACTTGTCAACGATTTTACGGGCGGGTGTCAGACAGTCCTCCACAGAGAAGTCATAAAACCAACGAGCTACATAACGCCGCCAACCGTAAGAGAAACGAGAGTGTATAATCATAAAAAACAGATACGCTATGGTTAACAAGTACACAAAGTATATCAGAAACCGTGCTCCACGGCCAGAGTTGCACGACAAGATTCTCCTTGCCACGAAAGCGATGTTCTATAAACAAGGTATCAAACAGGTACGCATGGACGACATCGCCAAGGAACTGACCATCTCGAAACGTACGCTTTACGAGATTTTCAACGACAAAGAAACGCTGTTGCTGGAATGCATCAAGTACAAACAGCAGCAGGAGGAAAGCTACCTCCAGGCGCTCGACCTCTCGAATGCCAATGTGCTGGAGGTAGTGCTGCGCTACTACGAGTACACGATGAAGGAACTGCCGAACATCAACCCGACCTTCTTCGAGGACATGAAGAAGTATCCCGGCGTGCTGGCATACATGCGCAGCAAACGTGACCAGAACTTCAAGGATGTGGTGAGCTATTTCACCCGGGGCATCGAGCAGGGCATCTTCCTCCCCGATGTGGACATGGAGCTTTTCATCCGTCTGCTCAACCTGACGTTCGACCACAGCATGGAGTCGGAAATCTACAAGCAGTACCCGATGGACCGTGTCTACCGCGCCATCCTCTTCACCCACTTGCGCGGCATCGCCACGGAAAAGGGACTGGCAATCCTCAACGACTTCATCCGCAAGCAGGATGAGGAACAAGCCAAGCAGGAAGGCTGACCCGCCCGACTTCCAGACCGAATAACAGATAAACTGACGCGATTGGCGTGGATTCGGAGAATCCGTCCGCCAATCGCGTCAGTCGTGTTTGTATGGTGGCTATCCTACCCTTCGCGGGTCGTCATCTCCATATCCTTCACCTTCTTCAGTAAGTCGGAAGCAAAGATGAAGTCATTCAGGCGACGGTTGCTCGAAGTGAAGATTTCCTCCTTCGTGCCCTGCCACTCCTGGCGGCCTTCGTAGATGAAAAGGATGCTGTCGCCGATGCCCAACACGGAATTCATGTCGTGCGTGTTGATGATGGTGGTCATGTTATATTCGGTCGTGATGCTGTGAATCAGCTCGTCGATGACCAGCGAAGTCTTCGGGTCAAGACCGGAGTTCGGTTCGTCGCAGAAGAGGTACTGAGGCTGCAAGGCGATGGCACGTGCGATGGCTACGCGCTTCTGCATACCGCCACTGATCTCTCCCGGGTATTTCTGTTGCGCCTCACCCAGGTTGACACGGTCCAGACAGAAACGGGCACGCTTCAGACGGTCCCGATAGGTGTCTGTGGAAAACATGTCGAGCGGGAACATCACGTTCTCCAGCACCGTCATCGAGTCGAAGAGGGCGGCACTCTGAAAAATCATGCCCATTTCACGACGCAAGGCAATCTTTTCCTTTTTATTCATGTTCAGGAAGTTCCGTCCGTCATACAGAATCTCGCCCTGCTCCGGGGTCAGCAGCCCGACGATGGACTTCATCAGGACCGTCTTGCCCGAACCACTCTGCCCGATGATGAGGTTGGTCTTCCCGTTTTCAAACACCGTACTGATGTCCTCCAGCACCGTGCGCCCCTCAAAGGACTTGCATATGGATTTGAGTTCAATCATTTCGTCAACAGTTGGGTTAGGAACAAATCGGAGAAGAGAATCAGGATGCTGCTGCACACCACCGCGTCGGTGCTCGCCTTGCCGACGGCTATCGAACCGCCCTCGACCGTATAGCCGAAATAGGATGAAACGCTGGCTATGATGAAAGCGAAGAAAAACGACTTGATGATGCCGCACCACACGAACCACTCCGTGAATGAATATTGCAAACCGTAAGTCAGGTCTTCCGCGTTGATGATGCCACCGAACCATGCCGTGGCATACGCTCCCAGGATACCCGCAAAGATGCTGATGCTCACCAGCACGGGGATGAAGCTCACCAGGGCGGCAATCTTGGGCATGATGAGGAAGTTGGCGGAATTGACCCCCATGATTTCGAGGGCGTCTATCTGTTGGGTGACGCGCATCGTGCCCAGCTCGGAGGCGATGTTCGAACCGACTTTTCCTGCCAGGATGAGACACATGATGGACGACGAGAATTCGAGCAACATGATTTCACGAGTGACAAAGCCGGTGGTGAACCGGGGCATCCACGCGCTCTGGATGTTCAGTTTGATCTGGATGCAGATGACTGCTCCGATGAAGAACGAAATGAGCAGGACAATGCCTATCGAGTTGACACCCAGCTGTTCCAGTTCCTTGGCATACTGCTTGAAAAACATACGCCAACGCTCCGGACGGCCGAAGGTGCGCCCCATCAGAATCATGTAGCTGCCCAGTTGTTGAAGTGCTTTAAACATTACTCTTGTGCTATTTTCTGCAAAAATAATAGAAAACCTCCGATAGCGCCTTAGTTTCCCCCTATTGATAACCTTTTTTAAAACCAAAAGTTGTATTTTTGCGCCAAATTCATAGAACTATGGCGCACGATTCAGAGACTCTTGAAATGCACATTCCGGAAGACGGACGGATGGTCCTCCGCACGGAAGGACTGGTGAAGAAGTATGGCAAACGTACGGTGGTCAACCATGTTTCCATCAACGTGAAACAAGGAGAGATTGTCGGTCTGCTCGGACCGAACGGTGCCGGGAAAACGACTTCGTTCTACATGACCACCGGTCTGATCGTGCCCAACGAAGGTCATATCTTCCTGAACGACCTCGACATCACCAAATACCCTGTCTACAAGCGGGCGCAGAACGGCATCGGCTACCTGGCGCAGGAGGCGTCGGTCTTCCGCAAGATGAGCGTCGAGGACAACATCGCGTCCGTGCTGGAGATGACCAACAAACCCCGCGAATACCAGCGCGAGAAGCTCGAAAGCCTGCTGACGGAGTTCCGCCTGCAAAAGGTGCGCAAGAACCTGGGAGACCAGCTCTCGGGTGGTGAACGCCGACGGACGGAGATTGCCCGCTGCCTCGCCATCGACCCCAAGTTCATCATGCTCGACGAACCGTTTGCCGGTGTCGACCCCATCGCCGTGGAAGACATCCAGCACATCGTCTGGCGTCTGAAGGACAAGAACATCGGTATCCTCATCACCGACCACAACGTGCAGGAGACGCTGTGCATCACCGACCGTGCCTACCTCTTGTTTGAAGGAAAAATCCTCTTCCAGGGGACGCCCGAGGAACTGGCAGCCAACCAGGTGGTGCGCGAGAAATACCTCAGCCAGAGCTTCGTGCTTCGCCGCAAGGATTTCCAGCTACGGGAAGACAACTGAACCATATCACGACACAGGAGGACGCTCCTCACAGGGAGAAATCTCCATCAGTTCCATTTTGCATACAGAGGCGCAGAGAATCCAAAGCTCTGCGCCTCTGCTTTTTTTATACCGACGCCACAGCCCCCGCAGAAGACAGGCAACTTCCGCCTGAAGGCTGCCCCACCCTACCGAAGGGAATGTCCCGGACAGCAAGTATCAGAAAGAAACCAAAATCACCCGTCCGCTTGACAGAAACGGCTCAAATCCCCTTTCCAGCTAACTCACGCTTTGCAAAAGTCAGGCAAACCAGCGAGCAAACGCTAACAAATGCAAACAAAACCACCCGAAAGCGCCTTTGATTTTAGAAAACTATACATCTCATTTCCGGAATATGGACAAAACGTGCCCGGAACAATATTGTTTCGTGAGCAAAACAATATTGTTTGCCGCGTCAAACACATTAGTTTCATACTCCAAACACTATTGTTTCGCCCGCGGAAGTCAAATCTTTGGAAAGTGGAAGTAAAAAGAAGTGAGTTTCGTTCTCTGGAAGAAGGTCGGCGTCAACAAATCGGAAGGTAATAAAAGGAGGGGTAAAACAGAGCTATGAACAGTCAAAGGACACAGTTGCCCCATTCCCTCCGTCCCCGTGCAACCGGAAAAAGCCATTGGCTGTCAATGTGTATTTTGCAAATCGCCCGAGAAGGACCTCGGAATCCACGAAACTGTATTTTGGTGCGAGGAAGGGCACTGTCGGGCGCTTCATTTGACATTTTGACACTTCGCTATTCAGAGGGAGAGCCGGCAGGCGTCCGTACGGATGCGAGGCGGAAGGTGGAGGCACTGCGTCCCGACTTACAGACACCCAATATGTTAATTATTGGAGGAACGGCGAAAAAAGTGGTCGCATCTATTGCCAATTCAAATAATATGCGTTCCTTTGCTGCGTAATGGTGTAACATCAAAGTTACGAGATTTTTATTACATGGTTTTTACTCTTCGCCCGTCATTCTGACGCATAGGTAAACTCTCTGTCATTCTAATCCTTTAATTTTATTGCATACCATTGAGAGTCCGTCCGGTCATTGCCGGTCAGTGCACGGATGGCCTCTGAGAGTTTTACTATTTATTTTATTTACCATTTTATTTTCATTATGAACATTTATGTAGGTAACCTGAACTATCGGGTTAAGGAGAATGAGTTGAAACAGGCTTTGTCGGAGTTTGGTACAGTGGATTCCGTGAAAATCGTGACCGACCGCGAAACCGGACGTTCCAAAGGTTTTGCTTTCGTTGAAATGCCCAACGATGAAGAGGCTTCCAAAGTGATTGCCCAGCTGAACGGTGCTGAGTATGCAGGCCGTCAGGTGGTCATCCGCGAGGCGACTCCGCGTGCTCCCCGCGAACCGCGTGAACCGCGCAGACGTGAATAAACCCGACTTACGCCGGTTCCCATAACCGGCTCCATGGAGTGACAAACAACAGAAGACGGGTCGGCATCCGACAGAAGGACCGCCCCACCCTTCATGCCATAACAGCGGCAGGACAGATTCCCCGACGGAAGGGGGTTCTGTGCCTGCCGCTTTGTTTTCAGGCATCCGTCTTCCGCTGCCCTGAAAAAAGCGGAACTGCAATTTAATCCATTCTCTTTTTGGGGATTTAAAAGAATAACGCTAATTTTGCGCACTCTTATGATTAATAATGAGGTAAAGTCGCAATAAAAATAGTAATCATTAAAAATAAATTGTCAGAATGAACGTTTCATTAGAGAACATTGACAAGGTAAGCGCACTGCTTACGGTAAAATTGGAAAAAGAAGACTACGAGGCACGCGTTGAGAAGGCCCTGAAAGACTTCCGCAAAAAGGCAAACATGCCGGGTTTCCGTCCGGGCATGGTTCCGATGGGCTTGATCAAGAAGCAGTATGGAACTGCCATCAAGGCTGAGGAAGTGAACAAAGTGCTTCAGGAAAAGGTTTATGAATATCTGAAAGATAACAAGGTGAACATGTTGGGCGAGCCCCTTCCCAATGAAGAGAAGCAACCCGCCATCGACTTTGCGAAGGACGAGGCTTTCGAATTTGTATTCGACATTGCCCTGGCTCCGGAGTTCGACGTCGTGCTTGACACCAACGATGAAATCGACTACTATACCATCGACGTGAACGACGAACTGGTTGAGCGTCAGGTAAAAATGTACGCACAGCGTGGCGGAAACTACGAGAGCGTACAGGAGTACACCGAAGGCGACATGCTGAAAGGTCTGATTGCCGAGCTCGACGAGAACAACAACGTGAAGGAAGGCGGCATCCAGGTGGAGAACGCCGTGATGATGCCTACCTATATGAAGAACGACGAGCAGAAGGCCATCTTCGCCAACGCCAAGACCAACGAGGTGCTGGTGTTCAACCCGTCGGTTGCCTTTGACGGCAACGAGGCTGAAATCGCTTCCTTACTGAAAATCGAGAAGGATGCCGTTGCCAACGTGAAGGGCAACTTCAGCTTCCAGGTAGAAGAAATCACCCACTTCGTTCCGGGCGAACTCAACCAGGAGTTGTTCGACAACATCTTCGGCGAAGGTGTCGTGAAGAGCGAAGAGGAGTTCCGCGGCAAAATCAAGAGCGAACTGGAAGAGCAGTTTGTCAACGACAGCAACTACAAGTTCCTCATCGACACCCGCGAATACCTGATGAAGAAAATCGGCAAACTGGAATTCCCGGATGCCATCCTGAAGCGCATCATGCTGCTCAACAACCAGGAGAAGGGCGAAGCTTTCGTAGCCGAGAACTACGACCGCAGCATCGAGGAGCTGACCTGGCACCTCATCAAGGAGAAACTGGTTGCTGCCAACGAAATCAAGGTCGACAACAACGACATCATGGACATGGCGAAGGAGGTTACCCGCATCCAGTTCGCACAGTACGGCATGCTGAACGTGCCCGATGACATGCTGGACAACTACGCCAAGGAAATGCTCAAGAGGAAGGACAGCGTCGAGCAGCTGGTTAACCGCAGCGTAGAGTCGAAGCTGGCTAAGGCTCTGAAAGATAAAGTGAAACTGAACAACAAGACTGTTTCTGTAGAAGACTTCAACAAGATGTTCGAATAAGCAGCTTGTTTTGCTAAATCTTCCTAAAAGGGAGGCTTTTGGTACGAGTTATATTGTACATTTGTGCGCAATATCGGAGAGCCAGAAGCCTCTCTTTTTTGACCCTTACCGGGCGGTCGCCGCGCTGCATGCCCGGCACTCCATAAGGGCCTGACCCTAACTAATTAAGCAATGAATATGACAGACGATTTTAGAAAGTACGCCACCAAACATTTGGGAATGAACAGTATGGTACTCGACGACGTCATCAAGTCGCAGGGTTATCTCAATCCGTACATCCTCGAGGAACGTCAGCTCAACGTGACACAGCTCGACGTGTTCTCCCGCCTGATGATGGACCGCATCATCTTCCTGGGCACTCCCATCGACGACTATACCGCCAACACCTTGCAGGCACAGTTGCTCTATCTGGACTCCGTCGACCCGGGCAAGGACATCTCCATCTACATCAACTCTCCCGGCGGTTCGGTCTATGCTGGTCTGGGCATCTATGACACCATGCAGTTCATCTCCAGCGACGTAGCCACCATCTGTACCGGCATGGCAGCCTCCATGGCAGCCGTTCTGCTGGTTGCCGGAAAAGAGGGCAAACGTTCCGCGCTGACCCACTCGCGCGTGATGATACACCAGCCGATGGGCGGTGCGCAAGGACAGGCGTCGGACATCGAGATCACGGCCCGCGAAATCCAGAAGTTGAAAAAGGAACTCTACAGCATCATCGCCGACCACTCTCACACCGAGTTTGACAAAGTGTGGGCAGACTCTGACCGCGACTACTGGATGACAGCCCAGGAAGCCAAAGACTACGGCATGATCGACGAGGTCCTGGCACGCAAGAAGTGACCCCGTAACTCAAGGACTCAAAAACTAAAAACCTAACAAGACATTGGATTCAAAAAATAAATCAAAGAGACATTGTAGCTTCTGCGGACGTCCGGAGAGCGAAGTCGGCTTTCTCATCTCCGGACTGGAGGGCTGCATCTGCAACGACTGTGCAGAGCAGGCCCACGAAATCACCCAGGAGGCAATGGGCGAGGTGATGAAAGGACGGCTCTCCCGTCTGAACCTGAACGACCTGCCCAAGCCCAAAGAAATCAAGGAATTCCTCGACCAGTATGTCATCGGGCAGGACGATGCCAAGCGCTACCTGTCGGTGTCGGTCTACAACCATTATAAACGTCTGCTCCAGAAGGACGAAGGCGACGATGTGGAAATCGAGAAGTCGAACATCATCATGGTGGGCAGCACCGGTACGGGCAAGACACTGCTCGCCCGCACCATTGCCAAGCTGCTCCATGTCCCCTTCACCATCGTCGACGCCACCGTGCTGACCGAAGCCGGATACGTGGGCGAGGACATCGAGAGCATCCTCACCCGTCTGCTTCAGGTTGCCGACTACAATGTGGCAGAGGCTGAAAGAGGCATCGTGTTCATCGACGAAATCGACAAGATTGCACGCAAGGGCGACAACCCCTCCATCACCCGCGATGTCAGCGGAGAAGGTGTACAACAAGGTCTGCTCAAGCTGCTGGAAGGTTCGGTCGTGAATGTCCCGCCTCAGGGTGGACGTAAGCACCCCGACCAGAAGATGATTCCGGTGAACACGAAGAACATCCTGTTCATCTGTGGCGGTGCGTTCGACGGCATCGAGAAGAAGATTGCCCAACGCCTGAACACCCATGTGGTCGGTTACGGAGCAGTCCAGAACACGATGCACATCGACAAGGAGAACATGATCCAATACATTGCCCCGCAGGACCTGAAGGCCTTCGGACTCATCCCTGAAATCATCGGACGTCTGCCGATTCTGACCTACCTGAATCCGCTGGACCGTACCGCCCTGCGAAGCATCCTGACGGAACCGAAAAATTCGGTCATCAAGCAATACATCAAACTCTTCGCCATGGACGGTGTGGAGCTGTCCTTCGAGCCGGAAGTGTTTGAGTTCATTGTCGACAAGGCCATCGAGTACAAGCTCGGCGCCCGCGGACTGCGTTCCATCGTGGAAACCATCATGATCGACACCATGTATGAGGTGCCCTCCAAGCATGTCACGGAGTTCAAGGTGACACTGGACTACGCCAAGCAGCAGTTGGGCAAGGCCAACCTGTCGCGCCTGCAGAATGCCTGAACGAGGTCGGGAGCCGAAAAAGACGGGACTTATTGCGTCGGGACCCGAAAATAGTATCGAAATAATTTGTACTTTATAGTAAGTTGTTTATAATTTTGTTAGTCATTCATTTCGATTTATTCAATTAACGAGAACAAGCGATATGGCGGAGAAAACAGATTTAACAGCGCAACTAAAAAAGTTCTTTGGTTTCGATACGTTTAAAGGAGAGCAGGAAGCTATTATCCGCAACCTCATGGCGGGTAATGACACGTTCGTGCTCATGCCCACCGGAGGCGGTAAGTCTTTGTGCTATCAGCTTCCGTCTTTGTTGATGGAGGGGACGGCTATTGTAATCTCTCCTCTGATAGCCCTGATGAAAAACCAGGTGGATGCCATACGGAACGTATGCGAAGAAGACGGAGTGGCGCACTTCATCAATTCGTCGTTGACAAAAGCTGCCATCGACCAGGTGAAGAGCGACATCCTCTCCGGCAAGACCAAGTTGCTGTATGTCGCCCCTGAATCGTTGACGAAGGAGGAGAACGTGGAGTTCCTCAAAGGTGTCAAAATCTCGTTCTATGCCGTCGACGAAGCACACTGTATCTCGGAGTGGGGACATGACTTCCGCCCCGAGTACCGGCGCATCCGCCCCATCATCAACGAAATCGGCAACGCACCCGTCATTGCCCTCACGGCAACTGCAACCGACAAGGTCAGAAGCGACATCAAGAAGAGCCTAGGCATCGTCGATGCCAAGGAGTTCAAGTCGTCGTTCAACCGTCCGAACCTGTACTACGAAGTACGCCCGAAGACCAAAAACATAGACAAGGACATCATCCGATATATCAAAAACAACAGTGGCAAGTCGGGCATCATCTATTGCCTGAGCCGGAAGAAGGTGGAAGAGCTCGCCGAAATCCTGCGTGCCAACAACATCAACGCACGCGCCTATCATGCAGGCATGGACTCTGCCACCCGTTCAGCCACCCAGGACCAGTTCCTCATGGAAAAGGTCGACGTGATCGTGGCGACCATTGCTTTCGGCATGGGCATCGACAAGCCCGACGTGCGTTATGTCATCCACTATGACATGCCGAAGAGTCTTGAAGGGTATTATCAGGAGACCGGACGCGCCGGACGCGACGGTGGAGAAGGCCGATGCATCGCTTTTTATTCAAACAAGGATCTCCAGAAACTGGAGAAGTTTATGGAAGGGAAACCTGTGGCAGAACAGGACATTGGCCGACAGCTTCTGCAAGAAACAGCTGCCTATGCCGAATCTTCCGTGTGCCGCCGGAAGCTGCTGCTGCACTACTTCGGCGAAACGTACAAGGAAGATAATTGTGGAAATTGTGACAATTGTTTAAACCCTAAGAAACAAGTGGAAGCTCAAGATTTATTGTGTACCGTCATTGAAACAGTTCTTGCCGTCAAGGAAAAGTTCAAGGCAGAATATGTGATTGACGTCATTCTCGGAAAAGAAACGACAGAGGTATTAGACCACAAACACGAAGAACTGGAAGTGTTTGGCTCCGGCACGGGCGAAGAAGACAAGCTCTGGAATGCCGTAATCCGCCAGGCACTCATTGCCGGATACCTCAGCAAGGACGTGGAGAACTACGGATTGCTGAAGGTCACGGCGGAGGGAAAGAAATTCCTGAAACACCCGAAATCATTCAAGATAGTTGAAGACAATGACTTTGAAGAGGAAGAGGAGGAGACTCCCGTTCGCGGAGGTGCCTCGTGCGCTGTCGACCCGGCACTCTACTCCATGCTGAAGGACCTGCGCAAGAAACTCTCGAAGAAACTGGAAGTGCCGCCCTACGTCATCTTCCAGGACCCGTCGCTCGAAGCGATGGCAACCATCTATCCCGTCACACTGGAGGAGTTGCAGAACATCCCGGGTGTGGGAGCCGGAAAAGCCAAACGCTACGGTTCCGAATTCTGTGCACTTATCAAACGCCATTGCGAGGAGAACGAAATCGAACGCCCCGAAGACTTGAGAGTCCGCACGGTCGCCAACAAATCGAAGCTGAAGGTGTCCATCATCCAAAGCATCGACCGCAAAGTGGCGCTTGACGACATCGCCCTGGCAAAGGGCATCGAGTTCGGCGAACTGCTCGACGAGGTGGAAGCCATCGTCTACTCCGGCACGAAACTCAACATCGACTATTTCCTGGAGGATGTGATGGACGAAGACCACGTGGACGACATCTACGACTACTTCAAGGAGTCGACCACCGACAGCCTGGAAGTGGCGATGAAGGAGCTGGGCGACGAATACACCGAAGACGAGATACGCTTGGTGCGCATCAAGTTCATTTCGGAAATGGCCAATTGATTCCATAGACATATCCGGCTCGGAAAGAGCCGTCGGGGACCCCCGCTATGATGTTGTAAATCATGGCGGGGGTCTCTTTATCCATGCAAGCGGGATGCCGTGGAAAAGAGTAAAAAAATATAAAAAACGCACGACGGTATTTCCGCCGTAACGGATAAAACGTGTATATTTGCACGCAATAAATTCTAAAGCTTAAAAGCCCTATGTCATTTGTTGCAGATAAAATTGTGATGGACGGACTGACGTATGATGACGTTCTTTTGATTCCGGCCTATTCTGAAGTATTACCCCGCATCGTCGAACTCACGACGAAATTCTCACGTAACATTACTCTGAACATCCCCTTTGTGACAGCTGCCATGGACACTGTGACCGAAGCCAAGATGGCGATTGCCATTGCACGCGAAGGTGGCATCGGTGTCATCCACAAGAACATGTCCATCGAGGAACAAGCTCGTCAGGTAGCCATCGTGAAACGTGCTGAAAACGGTATGATTTACGACCCTGTGACCATCAAGCGCGGTTCGACCGTACGCGACGCGTTGAATCTGATGGCTGAATATCACATCGGCGGTATTCCCGTAGTGGATGACGAACGTCACCTGGTGGGAATCGTGACCAACCGTGACCTCCGCTTTGAAAAGAACATGAACAAGAGCATCGAGGAAGTGATGACCAAAGAGCATCTCGTGACCACGACTCAACAGACTGACATGGAGGCTGCCACACAGATTCTGCAAGAGAACAAAATCGAGAAACTCCCCGTTGTCGACAAGGATAACAAACTGGTGGGCCTGATTACTTATAAGGATATCACCAAAGCCAAAGACAAACCGATGGCTTGCAAGGATGCCAAAGGCCGTCTGCGTGTGGCTGCCGGTGTCGGCGTGACCAACGATACCCTCGAACGTATGCGTGCACTGGTCAATGCCGGAGCGGATGCCATTGTCATTGACACAGCTCACGGACACTCGAAGTTCGTCATCGAAAAACTGAAAGAAGCGAAGCGCGAATTCCCCAACATCGACATCGTAGTGGGCAACATCGCTACGGCTGCCGCTGCACGTGCCCTGGTTGATGCCGGAGCGGATGCAGTCAAAGTGGGCATCGGTCCGGGTTCCATCTGTACGACCCGTGTCGTAGCCGGTGTGGGTGTTCCACAGTTGTCTGCGGTATACGATGTAGCCAAAGAGCTCGAAGGTACAGGTGTTCCCTTGATTGCCGACGGTGGCTTGCGCTATTCAGGAGATGTCGTGAAGGCCTTGGCTGCCGGAGGATATTCCGTGATGATTGGTTCACTGGTAGCCGGAACGGAAGAGTCACCGGGTGAAACCATCATCTTCAACGGACGTAAGTTCAAGTCCTACCGCGGTATGGGTTCGTTGGAAGCAATGGAGAACGGTTCGAAAGACCGCTATTTCCAGAGTGGAGAGTCCGACGTGAAGAAGCTTGTCCCCGAGGGCATTGCTGGACGTGTGCCTTACAGAGGCAGTCTCTATGAGGTCATCTACCAGCTGATTGGTGGTCTGCGTTCCGGTATGGGTTACTGTGGTGCTGCCAACATCGAACAGCTGCACAATGCCAAGTTTACCCGCATCACCAATGCCGGTGTGATGGAAAGCCACCCGCACGATGTGACCATCACCAGCGAGGCTCCCAACTACAGCCGTCCGCAATAAGCCGGCAAGGGCTTTCGTCATAGCACATAACATAACGCAACATAATAAATCGAAAAGAGGGTGTGTCATCCGGCACATCCTCTTTTCGGTTTTATCTCCATACGTTCGCCCCACAACGTTCCGAGGACGTATCCGAAACACAAAAAAAGCCCCTCCGAAGAGGGGCGTAGGAGAAAACTCCTTCGGCATATAGCCTTATTGCGATAAGATGTAGATCTTATGGCACAAATGTAACAACTCATTTTGTCATATACAAGTTTATTCCTAGTTTTATAGACAACTTTCAATCACACAACCATGAGTAAACGCATACTAGGAATCGATGTAGGTACCAACAGCCTGGGGTGGGCTGTCGTTGACCGCACAGACTGTGACAATTATACCCTTGTCAAGAGAGGAGATGTGATATTCCAGGAAGGAGTAAACATCGAGAAGGGAAATATTGAAAAGTCAAGAGCTTCAGAGCGCACCGGGCATCGGAGCACCCGGAAGCATTATTTCAGAAGGAGGATGCTGAAAATAAAAGTGCTGGAGATACTTGTCGAACATCAGTTATGTCCCTATCTCTCCCACGAGGAACTACACCAGTGGATGACGCGTAAGGTCTACCCTACCAACGAAGACTTCCGTCTGTGGTTACGGACCAACGATGCCAACGACCAGAACCCCTATCATGACAGGCATGTCTGCCTGCATGAACGGCTGGACCTCCGTCTGCAGGAGAACCGGTACAGATTGGGAAGAGCACTCTATCACCTGGCACAACGCAGGGGATTCCTCAGCAACCGACTGGAACAAAACAGCAATGCCGATGAAGCCGGGGCTGTAAAGTCTGGCATTTCCCAACTGAACGAGGAAATGGAAAAGGCAGGTTGCCAATACCTGGGCGATTATTTCTACCGGCTCTATCAGGAATGCGGCAATCAAGTCACCCTGCGCGCCCGATACACCGACCGAATACAACATTATCAGAAAGAGTTCGAAGCCATCTGCCAAAGACAGCAACTGGGCGACGACCTTGTCGACAAGCTGAGAAGAGCCATCTACTTCCAGCGTCCGCTGAAATCACAGCGCGCAGGTGTGGGGAAATGTACCTTTGAACCGGACAAACCGCGTTGCGCCCTGTCCCATCCGCGGTATGAGGAATTCCGCATGCTGTCTTTTCTCAACAATGTCAAGGTGAAAGGCCCGTCGGATGACAGCCTGCGTCCGTTGAGCCCTTCGGAAAAGGAAAAAATCAAACCTTTGTTCTTACGCAAGTCAAAAGCCAACTTCGACTTTGAGGATATAGCCAAAGCCATTGCCGGCAAAGGTAAATATGCCTGCATCCGGAACAAAGAGGGAGCACAGAAACCCTACCAGTTCAACTATGCCCTTAGTCAAGGCGTCAGCGGATGCCCGGTCACGGCAAAGCTGACAGCCGTCTTCGGAGAACCTTGGGAACGCAACCTCGTCAATGCCTACCGCAGCCGGAACGATATGCGGAAATCGGACGAGGAGATTGTCAACGAAGTCTGGAACGTATTGTACTCATTCTCATCCAAAGAGAAACTCCGCGCATGGGGCATGGAGAAACTGGGACTGGACGAAGCCTGTGCCGGAGAATTTGCCGACATCACACTGCCGACGGCCTTTGCTGCACTCAGCTTGAAAGCCGTCAACAAGATACTGCCTTTCCTGCGTCAGGGATTCATCTATTCGCATGCAGTGATGCTGGCAAACATACCTTATATTATAGGTATGGACAGGTGGAACGACCCCAGGCAACGTCAGTTCATCATGGACAACCTGCAAGAGCTGTTGGATAACTTCACTGCATCCGACAAGGCATTGCAACAGACTCTGGACTTCTGCATCAAGGACTTCCTGCTCAACAACTACGAACTGGCTCCGGGAAAAGCAGACCGGCTCTACCACCCCTCGATGATTGAGACATACCCGGATGCAAAGGCAGACGGACAGGGCATCTACCAACTGGGCTCTCCTGCAACAAACGCCATACGCAACCCGATGGCCATGCGCTCGCTGCACATCCTGCGAAGGGTCGTCAACCAACTGCTTAAAGAAAAGACTATTGACTCCGAGACGGAAGTCCACATTGAATATGCCCGTGAATTGAATGACGCCAACCGACGTTGGGCCATCAACCAGTGGCAACGCGAGCAGGAAACCCGACGTAAAGATTATGCCGAACAAATCCGTAAAGTATATGCCGACGAATTTGGGAAAGTCATCGAACCGACCCAGGAGGAGCTTCTGAAATACCAGCTTTGGGAGGAACAGCAGCACCTGTGCCTGTATACCGGGGAACAAATCGGACTGACGGATTTCATCGGTCCCAACCCCAAGTATGACATCGAGCACACCATACCACGAAGTATGGGAGGCGACAGCACACGGATGAACCTGACGCTGTGTGAGCGGACATACAACCGGACGGTGAAAGGCAACAGGATGCCGTCGCAACTGGCGGAACATGAAAGCATCCTGACGCGGATAAAACCTTGGAAAGACAAATACGAAGAGCTGACCGTCAAAATAAACAAACTCCGTACGCATCCAGGCATGGACAAAGCATCGAAAGACAACATCATCCGCAAAAGGCATCTGCTGGAACTGGAACGTGACTACTGGTTCCAGAAATACCAGCGATTCACGATGACCGAAGTCCCTGAAGGGTTCAGCCTGAGACAAGGGACCGGTATCGGATTGATTGGCAAATATGCAGGGCTGTTCCTGAAATCGCTCTTCCACCATGTCAAAGAGCGCAACCGGAAACAGGTCTACGTCATCAAGGGCCCCATCACGGCTGAATTCCGCAGATTGTGGGGACTGCAGAACCTCTACGAACAGAAGTCACGGGACAACCATGCCCACCATTGCATCGACGCAATCGTCATTGCCTGCATCAATCCTGCGGAATATGCACGGATGGCATCCTACTACCGACAGGAAGAAGACTTCCGACTGAACAAGGGAAACAAACCTGTATTCCCCAAACCTTGGACTACCTTCACACAGGACCTCCAAGCACTGGAAGCAGAACTTCTGGTCGTACATGAGACACGGAACAACCTGACAAAGAAGGCCCGGAAGAGAATCCGGACAAAGGGCGGCAATGTCCTGTCAGAGAGCGACAGTGCACGCGGAAGCCTGCACAATGACACCTATTATGGAGCAATCCAAAAGGATGGCGTCATAAGGTACGTCGTGCGCAAAGCGCTGAGCTCCTTAAGCGAAAAGGACGTGAAAGACATTGTCGACAAGACTGTACGGGAGAAAGTGCAGGCGGCTATTCAGGAAAAGGGATCCAAAGAAGCACTTGCCGGCACCATCTATATGAACGAGGAGAAAGGCATCACCATCAAAAAGGTAAGATGCTTCACCAAAATCGCCTCACCACTGGCTATACGCAGGCACCGCGACGCTTCAGCGAAAGAGTACAAGCAGCCCTATTATGTCACGAATGAATCGAACTATGTCATGGGGATTTATGAAGGGTATATCAAGGAAAAGACCAAGCGTGAATTCATCCTGGTAAATAACCTGGAGACCGTGCGACAACTCAAGGCTGCACGAAAACAAGGCGTCGTCAACTCTATACTGCCTCCCGTAAGTGCGAAGTCGCAATTTCCCTTGAAATACAGGTTGTACACGGGGACTCTGGTACTGCTCTATGAGAACTCTCCGGAAGAAATCGATTTCACCAATCAGGCAGACATCTGTAAACGGCTTTACAAAGTCACCGGGCTGTCTTCCATGACTGTAACCGGGAATCAGTATGGCACCATCCAACTGAGATACCATCAGGAAGCCCGGCAGGCAAAGGACCTAAAAGCCCAGAATGGAGCCTATAAAGAGGGTGAAGAACATCGCCCCGCCATTATGATGTTGCATACACAATTTAAAGCCCTAGTTGAAGGTACCGATTTCCGCATGAATATCTTAGGAGAGATTGAGCCTCTCCGAAAATAACCGGGTTTCGTGTTGCGCATATCCGAGCTCATAAACAATTCAATAACCTATAAAACACAAATGCCATGTTAAAACGAAGTCTAGTCTTTGAAAATCCCGTTATCTTACGGCTGAAGGATAAACAACTTGTCGTATCCTTTAAGGAACTGCCTGATGAAAAACGTACGATTCCCATCGAAGACATAGGCTTCGTTTTAATCAATCACCCCATGGTATCCATCTCGATTCCCCTACTGAATGAGCTTGCATCCAACAATATAGCAGTTGTATTCTGTGACGAGAAGGGATTGCCACAGTCCATGTTGCTCAATTTTGATTCCAACCTCACCCAAGGGAAGATTATCAGTGAACAGCTCGTTGCCGGAGAAGTCTTGAAGAAGAATTTGTGGAAGCAGATTATAGTCTCCAAAATCAAGAACCAAAGCCTGCTTCTGAATAAGCTGGGACTTGACGGAGAGTCTTTGAAACCCCTGTACATGAATGTAAAATCCGGAGACAGCGACAATAAAGAAGGGATTGCAGCCAGACTGTATTTCAAGACTTTGTTTGGAAAGGAGTTCACCCGGGACCGTAATGCCGGTGGAATCAATGCCTTCCTGAATTATGGATATGCCATTTTACGGGCAGCCACAGTCAGGGCAGCTCTTAGTTCCGGCTTATTCCCTGCCCTGGGCATTTTTCATCATCACAGGAGCAATGCTTTTCCATTGGCTGATGATATCATGGAGCCATTCAGACCCTTCGTAGACGAAATAGTCTATGACTTGTTCCTACAGAACCAATCCGAACTTACCAAAGAAAATAAGGGTAAGTTGATAGCATCCCTGTATTGCGACACCTATTACGAAAAAGTTACCCGTCCACTTTCCGTTGGACTTTCCATCACGATGGCCTCTTTGGCCAAATGCTACATCAATGAACACAAAACACTCAACTTACCGTCGGTCAAATGAGCGAACTAAGACTTAATGCATATCATATCATGTGGTTATTTGTAATGTTTGACCTGCCAACCACAACCAAGAAAGAACGAGGATTGGCAGCCAAGTTCCGAAAAAGCCTGGAAAAAGATGGTTTCACACGCTTTCAATACAGCGTCTACATCCGCTTCTGCGGGTCTTTGGAAAGTTCCAAAGTCCATATCAAACGGGTAAAATCATGTGTTCCGCCTAAAGGCTCTGTAAGCATTTTGTCTGTCACAGACAAGCAATACTCCAACATCATCAACATTTGGGGTGAAATTGAGAAAAAGGCTTATCCGGAACCACAACAACTAGAATTTTTTTAATATTTTTGTTTCCAACAAAGCTCTTCATTTCGCAATTGTATCGCCATTATTGAACTTAATCATTGATTATGAATCAAATAAAGCGCATACGTTGCGGTTTGATGTAGAATATTGATAAGGAACAACCGGGCCGTAAGCAACGGGTTATCCCCGGCGTTGCGGTTTGATGTAGAATATTGATAAGGAACAACCTCTCAATATTTGTATAAACCAAAACTATGTTGCGGTTTGATGTAGAATATTGATAAGGAACAACCGCATGGCTTGTCAATTGAGTTCTGCAATGGTTGCGGTTTGATGTAGAATATTGATAAGGAACAACCACGCGCGTACCTTTGTTTCAGTATTCACCGTTGCGGTTTGATGTAGAATATTGATAAGGAACAACCGCGACTTCCTGCTCGACGCACGGACGTTCGTTGCGGTTTGATGTAGAATATTGATAAGGAACAACGCGAAGTCCGCCGGGATGGCAATGGTCTCAGTTGCGGTTTGATGTAGAATATTGATAAGGAACAACCATGTGTGTATTCCATGCTCTTCCGCTTTTGTTGCGGTTTGATGTAGAATATTGATAAGGAACAACAGTTGCTGAGATTCAAAGAACTCCGTGAGAGTTGCGGTTTGATGTAGAATATTGATAAGGAACAACTTGACGGTGACAATGGAATCAATGCTCTGAGTTGCGGTTTGATGTAGAATATTGATAAGGAACAACACATTTGATTGGAATTGAGCTTTCTATAAGTTGCGGTTTGATGTAGAATATTGATAAGGAACAACTGATATGGCACGTATATTATACTATGTGTAGTTGCGGTTTGATGTAGAATATTGATAAGGAACAACAACGAACCAAAAAAAACATCAAACCATGAGTTGCGGTTTGATGTAGAATATTGATAAGGAACAACACATCGCCCTCATAAACTAGGTCAACAACGGTTGCGGTTTGATGTAGAATATTGATAAGGAACAACTTGTGCGGCTTTGGCCTTCGCTGCAATGTCGTTGCGGTTTGATGTAGAATATTGATAAGGAACAACCCCGCCTCTCTAATCGAGAGACTACGCATGTGTTGCGGTTTGATGTAGAATATTGATAAGGAACAACCGTTCCAGCCCAAAAGAAGAGAACATTGCCGTTGCGGTTTGATGTAGAATATTGATAAGGAACAACTTTACAGAAATGATTACACCAGTAGTAAAGTTGCGGTTTGATGTAGAATACTGATAAGGAACAACTCATTATATCTTATAAGTTGGGGGCAACGGGTTGCGGTTTGATGTAGAATACTGATAAGGAACAACGGCTTTTCTGTTATCCGCCTCGGGAATGAGTTGCGGTTTGATGTAGAATATTGATAAGGAACAACTAGCTTTACATACCAATATGAACCTAAAGTATCTACAAAAGATGTTATTGGCTGGCAAATCAGTCTATATTTTAGACGATTTTGAAGAAGCTGCAGTACGTCTCATTTATGAAGATGAAGTCACTAAGGCTTATCTCAAGCATAAAGGGAGAAAAGAAGTTAGTATACCTCAATCTACAAAACTGTGTGCGAAATCATTCTTACAGGCAAAGAGATAACAAAATTTGAATATGAAAAATACTAATGAATCGCTACAAAAGCACATGCCGGACAAACTGACCAGACAGATACTGCCTACATCTCCTCCTTCCACTACGCCCCAAAGTGGAGAGGAAGACGGTCGGATATAAAAAATCCCGCTACAACCACAAAAGCCATAACGGGATTTATCTTATCCAGGAACAGTCCGAAAGGGGAAATGTTCACCAGCTTACTTCTGACGTATGAAGATATTGATGGGAGTACCGCTCAACGACCAGCGTTCCCGCATCTTGTTTTCCAAGAAACGGCGGTAAGGCTCCTTCACATATTGCGGCAGGTTTGCAAAAAACACAAAGGAAGGTACCTTGGTGTTGGGCAGCTGCGTACAATACTTGATCTTAATATACTTGCCTTTGATGGAAGGGGGCGGATAGGCCTCGATAAGAGGCAGCATTTCCTCATTCAGGCGAGCCGTAGAGATGCGTGTCGTACGGTTCTTATAAACCTGCTCGGCAGCCTCCAGCACCTTATAGATACGCTGTTTGGTGAGAGCCGACGCGAAAATAATGGGAAAGTCGGTAAACGGAGCCAAACGGCTGCGAATAGCGTTCTCAAACGTCTTCATCACCTTATCGCTCTTGTTTTCCACCAAATCCCACTTATTGACCACCACAACCAACCCTTTCTGGTTACGCTGAATGAGGGAGAATATGTTCAGATCTTGTCCTTCGACACCGCGTGTAGCATCCAACATGAGGATACACACATCGGAATTCTCTATGGCACGGATGGAACGCATCACCGAATAGTATTCCAAATCTTCCACCACCTTGTTCTTCCGACGGATTCCGGCAGTATCAACCAGATAGAAGTCGAAACCGAACTTCTCATAGCGGGTATAGATGGAGTCACGGGTTGTTCCGGCAATCTCGGTCACAATGTTGCGTTCTTCTCCAATGAAGGAATTGATAATGGACGATTTTCCGGCATTGGGACGTCCCACCACCGCAAAGCGGGGGATTTCGTCATCCAGCAGCTCACCGGAGTCTTTCTTGAACTTACTGATTACCAAATCCAGCAAATCGCCCGTACCACTTCCGCTAAGAGCAGAGATACAATGAGGATCACCCAGCCCAAGCTTGTAAAACTCAGCTGCACTATATTGCAAATCATTGTTGTCAGTCTTATTGGCCACCACGATCACGGGCAGCTTGGAACGCCGCAGAATAGAGGCAACCTCCATGTCGAGGTCAGTCACCCCATTGACCACATCGACCAGAAACAGCACCACGTCCGCCTCGTCGATAGCAATGATTACCTGCTTACGTATTTCTTCTTCGAAGATGTCGTCGGAATTGACCACCCATCCCCCGGTATCCACCACGGAGAATTCCTGTCCGTTCCATTCGCTTTTTCCATATTGGCGGTCGCGGGTCGTTCCGGCTTCATCGTTCACAATCGCCTGCCGTGTACGGGTGAGGCGATTGAACAGTGTCGACTTTCCCACATTGGGACGTCCGACAATCGCTACTAAGTTTCCCATAAATAATTTCTCTTTACTATGACGACTTCACAGTCTGTCAGGTTGTTATTCAATCCAGGTTGTAACCGAAGTTTTTCAACTCCTTATCCGAGCTGCGCCAGTCCTTATCCACCTTGACAAAGGTCTCCAGATAGATACTTTTGCCGAAGAATTTCTCCAGTGATTTACGTGCTTCTGTGGCTACCTTCTTCAAAGCCCGTCCTTGTTTTCCAATGATGATGCCCTTCTGCGACTCCCGTTCCACATAGATGACCACATTGATGTGAATAGACTTCTCATCTTCCTTAAACTGCTCCACAGCCACTTCTACAGCATACGGAATCTCCTTGTCATAATACAGGAGAATCTTCTCGCGGATGATTTCAGTCACAAAAAAGCGTGCCGGACGATCGGTCCATTGGTCTTTGTCAAAATAGGGAGGAGAATCGGGAAGCAGCTCCTTGATACGCTTCATCACCGCATCGATATTGAAACGGGCGATAGCGGATATAGGGATAATCTCCGCTTTGGGAAGCAAACCATGCCACTCCTCGACAAGATTTGTCAGAGCATCCTGGTTGCTCAAGTCAATCTTGTTGATCAGCAGCAAAACAGGAACATCCATCGCCTGCACCTTCTGGATGAAGTCGAGATTCTTATCAGGCTTCTCCACAACATCAGTTACATAAAGCAACACATCGGCATCTTTCAGTGCCGACTCGGAGAAGTTGAGCATGGACTCCTGCAACTTATAGTTTGGCTTAAGCACTCCCGGAGTGTCAGAGAAAACAATCTGCATCTCATCCGTATTGATAATACCCATGATGCGATGCCGGGTCGTCTGTGCCTTAAAAGTGGCGATGGATATACGTTCGCCGACCAGAAGGTTCATCAGGGTGGATTTCCCCACATTGGGGTTTCCCACGATGTTTACAAATCCTGCTTTGTGCATAAAGTCTTCAGTTGGTTTCGTTCATTATAGGACAAAAGAAGCTGTTTCAGGAAAGGATGGGTTTGTCATCATGCAAAAAGCACGGACCTCAAGGATCTCACCGGTCGTCGAAACAAACTTCCCGCTGTGTGTATCCGTGAAATCCGTGCCTTCGATATTGCGTCCTTTTGAAACAGCTCTTTGTCAGTAGAAAAACGTAGTTACTTCTTCACGTTACCGTCGTAACCCCATTTCATATAAACAGCTCCGTAGGTAAATCCGGCTCCGAAGGCTGTGAATATCAGGTTATCGCCCTTACGCAACTGGTTCTCATAATCCCACAGACAAAGGGGGAGTGTACCGCCGCTGGTATTGCCATAGCGTTGGATATTCACCATCACTTTCTCCATGGGGACCTCCAGACGGCTTGCTACTGCGTCAATAATACGCAAGTTTGCCTGATGGGGGATAATCCAGTTGATGCTATCCTTGTCAAGGCCGTTACGCTCGGCAATCTCAGCCGTAATATTCGACATGTTCGAAACGGCATATTTGAACACCGTACGTCCTTCCTGATAAAGATAGTGCATCTTGTTGCTTACCGTAAAATAAGACGGAGGACATACGGAACCTCCAGCCTTCATGTGAAGGAAAGGCAAGCCCTTGCCATCGGTACGCAGAATGACATCTTTCACACCGAGGTCTTCAGTCGTGGCTTCCATCATGACAGCCGCTGCTCCGTCACCGAAGATGGGGCAAGTGGCGCGATCGGAATAGTTCACCATTGACGACATCTTATCGCCACCCACCAGAATGATTTTCTTGTGGCGGCCTGTAGCTATCAGACCGGCTGCAACCTCAAGTCCGTAAAGGAACCCGCAGCATGCAGCTGAGAGGTCAAATGCAAAAGCGTTCTTCAAACCGAGCTTGTCGCACAGGATTGAAGCAGTCGACGGAAAATGATAATCAGGGGTAGTCGTGCAGACAATCACTGCATCAATGTCATCGGGATTGGCTCCAGTACGTTTCATCAACTGTTTGGCAGCCTTACGACACAAGTAAGAAGTACCCAAGCCTTCTTCGCTGAGGATACGTCTTTCCTTCACACCGATGCGGGTCATAATCCATTCGTCATTGGTCTCGACCATGCGCGACAACTCATCGTTCGTCAGCACATATTCGGGAACATAACCGCCGACTCCTGTAATTACAGCATTTATTTTTTCCATGTAACTAAAAATTCTCGTTATAAAATAAAAGTAGCCGGAGAGCAGCACTCTCTGGCTATATTTTATACCGCCTCGTTAGATAGCGGTTTCTTTCACGATTGCCAACTTACCTCTGTAGTAGCCGCAAGCGCCACATACTGTGTGGTAAACGTGCCATGCTCCGCAGTTCGGGCAAATAGCCAGCGTAGGAGCTACTGCTTTGTCGTGAGTTCTTCTCTTAGCAGTTCTAGTTTTTGATTGTCTTCTCTTAGGATGTGCCATTGTTTCTAATACTTTTAATTATTATCTATTATTTTCTTCAATTCATTCCATCGCGGATCAATATCTTGCGGAGCTTCAGAAGCATCGTCTTCGGGGACTTCGGCCTCGGATTCATTCCAGCCATCTTCTTCATCAGCAGAGGTACGCAAATACTTGTTAAGCTTGCCCATCATGGCCTTGTTGCATTTCCCCGGCGCATGCACATGCTTCATCGGAATGCTCAAAGCTATGAATTCATACATGAACCATGCCACATTGATGATCCCTTCATCTTCCGGTATAATTACGATATCACCATCTTCCGAATAATCGCTTCCCAGTTTTACCTTGACTACATCAGATGAAGAGACCGGTTGATCCATATCGTCCAAGCAGCGGTCACAGGTTACCTGTACAACCCCATCGGTCTGAAAGGAAAGATCATAAATTCCACCAGTTTTCCTTATGCGCAACTGGACGTTGACTTTTCCCTTTTGGACTTCCGGTCCATCAATACTTTCAAAGAAATGATTGTCCAACACAAACTCACATGAATATGTGTTTTCCTTCATTCCCTTCAGGTCAATCTTGTATGCATCAAACTTTCCCATAGTTATTGCTAAACCAGAACAATATTATATTCGGGCGACAAAGATACAAATAAATCTACTTAGATTGCTACTAAAGCCAGATAAATCTTTAGTTTTTAGCTTATATTTTCAAGTAATGCCCCACTGGAAAGGGTTATTGGAAGCGCTATTCCGGACGCGGCAAGACCTCAACCAATCCCCGGCATATACTAACGCAAAAAGCCTCCGCAACACTCATGCTGCGGAGGCTCTGCTTTCAAAAACG
>ERZ838839.685-NODE-685-length-40612-cov-15.850088_pt1 | contig 40612 bp, 24 predicted proteins | sample MGYA00519909_ERZ838839 | MGnify/ENA primary metagenome ERZ838839 (study PRJEB31850, sample SAMEA3708843) | human gut metagenome | biome: human gut; feature: human-associated habitat; material: faeces | place: China | collected 2014 ... | reverse complement strand
ACAACGTATTTAGTAACCAGCCTCGAAAAGTAACAACCATTTTCAGTATAAGTCATGTGTAGGCCGATGCTTGCGTATGTGTGCCCCGATGCTTATGTACGTGTGGGCTTACACGTTACTAACATGCGGGCTGACACGTTACTAATGTCGGGGCTTATACGTTACTAATGTTATTGTTGAATACGCCTTTATGTTTTTAAAATACACCTTGAGCTTTAAAAAATACGCCTTCAACTTTTAAGAAAACATCTTCAGGCTTTTAAAAAACAACTATACGTTTTTAAAACACGCCAGCTTGTTCAGTGCACAGACTTAGCCTGTTCAACGTACAGACTTAGCCTGTTCAGCTTACAGACCTGGTCTGTTCCGTGTATTACTCCCCCACTAATCCGATACGCTCCCTTTTCCCCTCATCCTGTCATCTTATGTAATATGCACAGAAAATCAGCCGGTTAAAGCTGAAACCACTTCCCCTCACTTCCATTTCAGCCCGTATCGTTTTGTCCCTTCACAAAAAATATGAAAGAACGGGCTGAAAGGAGGCTGACAAGACAATGACAGGATGTCCCTTCATAACCGGAACGCCTACGGGCAGGGCGTTTCAGCGGTAGCTGAAAGGAGGAAAGAAACAACCGGCTTTTATCGTTGAGCCATTTAGGTTCACCTGTAAAATCATGGAGAGGACTTTCGCTCTTAAAGGATTATTTTGTTCTCCGGACTACTTCCGGAAGTGTTCTTGAGGCATCATTCTTTCTCATCAAGAAGTTTAGAGCGTTCATGACTTCATGCTCTTATTATGCCCTCACTACATCTTGAAGCATATATTACATTGAATTCCTGTTATTTTAAATGCTCTCTTTCTTGTTTTTTCATAAATGAGGTGTCTCTTATTCGGCGGGAAATCCATACCATTTTGATGTTTTTGATAAGATTTCATTGGTTTCTGATTGGATACTGTTTGTTGTATTATATAAAAGTGCTCATCTTTACTATTGCTTAATAAACCTATTTTCTAATCCATAAAAAACTAATTGTATGAAGAAAATGATCTCGATGCTTGCTGTTACTGTTTCAGCAGCGTGTTTATTGTCCTGTACAGATGCTACAGAACTCTCTCCGGTGGAGCAGGGTGCTGTGAACTCACGGAGTGTTTCGGGTGCTGATGTGGTTCTTCAATGGAACACGGAAGAGCAGACTATTGATGGATTTGGTGTGGCGCAAGCCGGCTGGTCTGATTATTTGTATGCACATCGCAAACGTGATGAAATAATGGATACGATGTTTGGGCAGAATGGTCTTCGCCTTAGCATTCTGAGAGGAGAAGTATTTCCTCATTATGATGAGGCTACCTTTAATATGGATGAAAATATAGATTTGCCGTTAGACGATCCTTTCTTTGATATTGATTTTAACACAGACGCCCATCGGACGGAAGAGGCTGTTGCTCAGCGTAACGGGCAATTGTGGATTATGAAGAAGGCAAAACAGCAGTATGGGGTAGATAAATTGATTTTTTCTACTTGGTCTGCTCCGGCTTATATGAAGAGTAATGGAAGTACATCAAAAGGTTCTTTGAGCCGTAGTCATTATCAAGCCTTTGCTGATTATCTGTCTGCATTTTGTGACGCTTATACTAAGGCCGGTCTCCCCGTTTATGCCATTTCTCCTGCCAATGAGCCTGAATATGCAGCCGAGTGGAACTCCTGCCTTTGGTTGCCCGGTACCACCACTCTGGGGCCGTTTATTGTAAATAATTTGGGTCCGAAGTTGGCTCAGACTCATCCTGAGACAAAGATTATTTTTGGTGAGAATGCACAATGGTCGGCTATATTGGGCTTTGTAATGGGTAGCAAAAATTACGTTCGTGATATTTTGAACCTGAACACCCGGATTACTAACTTCCCGGTTATTGCTGCCGGACACGGATATATTGATCCTGTCACGAAAAAAGACCCGGCTATCGAGCCTTTTGATAAGGCCGAATCGAAAGGGATTCCTGTATGGTTGACCGAAATCAGTGACCCTTCGGAAAGTTACGATGCTACAATGACGAGCGGTTTGAAATGGGCGAAGAAATTCCACCGTTTTTTGTGTGAAGCTAATGCCGGAGCTATTGTATGGTGGGCGGGCGCTTTGCCTGACGGCTGGACTACGGAAGGTTTGATAAATATAGATAAGAATCGTGTGGATTATGAAGTGACGAAACGATGCGAAGTTTTTGGAAACTTCTCTCGTTACATTCCCGTGGGCAGCAAACGTATCTCGGCACAATACAATTCAGAATTGGGGTATATGGTGTCAGGGTATAAATATGATAAGTCGTATACAACTGTAGCCATCAATCCTTCGGACAGTGAAGTTGTCATTTCGCTGGCTCTCGAAGGAGCGCAGGTTTCCGGTGTTTTACAGGGTTATGTCACCGATGACACCCGTAAATGGGAGGCGGTGGAGGCTGCCTGGTCTGCCGATGGTGTCTATACATTGACCTTGCCTGCCCGTAGCGTGGTTTCCTATATCGGAACCGTGCAATAAGGAGGCGCAAAGAGGAGGCACTTCTGCCATCAATGGTTGAAGTAGCAGAAGAAAAAAGGATGTTTTTTGTAGAAGGATGCAAAGAACATCCTTTTTGGCTTAAAAAAGTAATTTTTGGTGTTTGCTGGAAATACGCCCGGTTCGGAGTGGGATAGCGTTCACTTTTAGTTGAAAGTGCGTCCTGTTTTGCTAGACGGTCGGAGCAGTACGCTTCATCATCCTTTTTCTTGTGGCCTTACCTGCTATTTGATCAGGATGAAGAAGCTAATGAAATACATCAATGCCAATCCGGGGGACTTTGGTGTGTGTGAGAATCATATATTCTTAGTGGCTTGCTTTCATGGCAAATATTTCTTCATTTCTTTCTGATTGATAAGATTTCATTGTTTAATGCTTGAATTGTATTTGTTCTTGCTTGATTGAATTGCCATCTTTGCATCGTTGATCTTATGATATTGAATTAATAATTGAAACAATATTTTTTAATTAAATCTAATACATTAATTTATGAAACAAATTGCATTTACATGGTTGCTGTGCATATTTAGTATATGTGTATATGCTCAGCAAATCACTGTTACTGGAACAGTGAAGGATGCGGATGATAATCCGTTGATTGGTGCGGCTGTTGTAGTTGTAGGAACTACGGATGGTGTGATTACCGATTTTGATGGTAAATATACCATTAAGGCTAATTCCGGTCAGTCTCTGAAGTTTACTTATGTGGGCTATCAGGAACAAGTTGTTAAGGTTGATGGCCGCAGTGTGATTAATGTGACATTGTCGGAAGGCGAATTGTTGGATGAAGTGGTGGTTATCGGTTACGGTACAGTGAAGAAAAGTCACTTGACAGGTGCTGTTTCTTCTGTGTCGGGTAAGGATTTACAGGCTAATGTGGCACGTAATGCTTCCTCGGCATTACAAGGACGAGTTGCTGGTGTGACAGTATCAAGTCAAAGTGGTCAGCCTGGAGATGGATTGAATATTAATATTCGTGGTATTAGTTCATTGAGCTCTACTACACCATTATATATTATTGATGGCGTGTATGGTGATATTAATATGGTAGATCCGTCTGATATCCAATCTATTGAAATTTTGAAGGATGCTTCTTCTGCCGCAATTTATGGTTCGCGCGCAGCTAATGGAGTTGTATTGATTACAACTAAAGGTGGACGTTTGGAAACTCCGACTCGTGTAACGGTTGATGCTTATACAGGTGTTCAGTCTGTTGCAAAATATATTGATGTAATGGATGGTAACCAGTTGAGAGATTTTGCAAACATGACAGGTCTTACCAGTGCTCCTGAATTGCTGAATTGGAATGGTGGAGCTGGAACAGACTGGCAAAAAGAGTTATACCGCACTGCACAGGTTAGCAAAGTGGCTCTGAATGTATCAGGAGGTAATAAGACTTCTACGTATAATCTTTCAGGTAGTTATTTGAAACAAGATGGTATTGTAAAGACTACCGGTTATGAAGCTTGGAATGTCCGTGCGAAAAACACGTTCTCTTTGTTTAATAACCATGTACGTTTGGGATCCACTTTGATGATGAAATTTTGGAATAAGGATTATGATGATGTGTCTTATAATGCCGCATTAACAGCTGTTCCTCAATGGAATGTGTATGATGCAAGTGGAAATTGGGCAGAAGCTCCTAACTGGTCTCGTGGTGATAGTCCGGTAGGTTGGGTGGAAGCTTATGACCGCCAAAAGCATGGAATTGATATTTTGTTGAATGGATATGCTGAAGTTGATTTGTTCTTGAAAGGTTTGAAGTATAAGTTTAATGTAGGTATTAACAAATATACTCGTCGTGATTACAATTACGTTGTTCCTTATGTTTTTAGTTCTACATCAAAAAATAATTCAACTCAATTAGATGAAAGCACTTCATGGGAAAATGATTGGTTGGTTGAAAACACAATCAATTATGACAATACGTTTGGCAAACATACGATTTCTGCTTTGGTTGGTTACTCTGCGCAACGTAACAATCAGCGTGGTTTTGGTGCAGAACGTAAAGATTTGCCCTTAGGGTTAACTGTTATTGGTGCAGGTTCGTCTGACAAGGGATTGACTAATAGTGGTAGTGCTTGGGCCAATACGATGGTATCTGTTTTTGGCCGGGCTATGTATTCATTCGATGATCGCTATATGGCAAGTGTGTCTGTACGTCGGGATGGTTCTTCTAAGTTTGCGGACGGACATCGTTGGGGTACTTTCCCTTCGGCATCTATCGGATGGAATGTGATGAATGAGGATTTCTTTGAGAACTTGAAGAAAACCGTTAATGAATTAAAACTTCGTGCTAGTTATGGTGTGCTGGGAAATTTGAATGGTATTGGAAATTATGCTACCCAGTCTATTGTAACAGCAGGCCTGAATAGTGTTCAAGGTGACTCTTGGTGGATGGGAGCTATTACAGGATCTGATTGGGTGTCTCCTGCTAATGTAACTTGGGAAAAAACAAAGACCACTAATATTGGTTTGGATATGGGCTTCTTGAATAACAAATTGACTGTTAGTGCTGATTATTTTATTCAAAAGACAGAAGATATGTTGTTGGGAATGCCTCAACCTGATAGCTTTGGTTTGGGGGGATCTCCGACTGTAAATGCTGGTACGGTAGAGAATAAAGGATTTGAACTTTCTATCAACCACCGTAATAATGTGGGCGAATTCTACTATCATGTAGGTGTGAATGCTTCATTCATAAAGAATAGATTGACAAAGGTTAATGGCTTACGTGATGAGTGGACAGGTTTTAATCCTCATGACAAAGGGGCTATTACTTATGCAAAAGCAGGTCATGCTATCGGTTTCTTTAATTTGATTAAGACGGATGGCATTTTCCAAAGTGAAGAAGAAGTAAAAGCGTACGTGGGCAAAGATGGTCAAATGATACAGCCTGATGCTGAGCCGGGAGATTTAAGATATGTGGATTTTAATGGAGATGGTAAGATTGATAATCTTGATCGTCAAGATTGTGGAAGTGCATTCCCCAAAATGACATTAGGGCTGAATTTAGGTGCTCAATGGAAAAATATAGATTTGAATTTGTTCTTTGATGGTAATTTTGGTAATAAGATTTATAATTCTCAGTATTTTACAACTGTTTATAATGAGGTAGCTGCGAATCAATATGCTGAACGTCTGAATAGTTGGAGCGAAAATAACAAGAATACAGATATTCCTCGTTATGTAAAAGGTTCAACTGGCACAAACTTGGCTTATACGGAACGCTGGTTGGAAAATGGTTCTTTCCTTCGTTTGAAAACATTGGAATTGGGGTATACTCTTCCCAAAGCATGGACAACTAAAGCAGGTTTGCAAAATCTACGTATTTATACAGCTATGGAGAACTTGTTTACTATTACTGATTATAAAGGATATACTCCTGATTTAGGTACGAATGATGGTACAGGTTCATCAAGTGGTAGTGGTGTGATGAGTCGTGGTTGTGATGATGGACGTTATCCTTCTGCGCGTACTATTACTTTTGGTTTGCAAGTTAATTTCTAATCTAAAATCGTAAAAAGATATGAAAACGAAAATAAAAAAATATATAACGGCTTTATTGCTTACTCCGTTTTTATTCTCTTCATGTAGTGAGGATTTTTTAAATGAAGTGGATCCCAATAGGGAAACTCCCGGAACTTTCTGGGTGAATGAACAAAATGTAAATAAAGGTTTAGCCGCTGTCTATAATCATGTCCGTCGTATGAGCTGGGGGTATTATGGAGGTTATGAAGGCATTTTACACTATCAGATGCGTGCTGATGATATGTATCCTACTCGCAGTGAAGAAACAAATATTTGGGAGACTCTTTCATTTACTAATACTCCTAATACAGGTAATGGATGCTGGGGGTACTTGTATAAAGGCATTCAAGCTGCTAATGAGTTCTTGGAAAAAGCACCTAATGCTTCAATGGATCAGGCAAAGTTGAACCAAATGCTGGGTGAAGCTTATTTTTTAAGAGGCTATTGGCATTTTCGCGTCCGCACAGATTTTAATGAAGGTGTACTTCGAAATCAATCCCAAGATGCTGATCCGGATATGCATGGATTGTCATCTCCTGACGAATTATTGGATCAGGTGATTGCTGATATGAAAGAAGCTAAAGCTCGATTGCCAAAGACTCGTCCGTCTGAAGAAGCTGGGCGTATAACTCAAGGAGCTGCTATTGCCATCTTGGGTAAAGCTTATATCTGGAAGGGCGATTATGCAGCTGCAAAAGCTGAATTTGAAACGATAATGAGTGGTTACGGTTATGACTTAACAGAGAAATATGAAGATAATTTTCGTGATGACACAGAATTTAATAAAGAGTCTATTTGGGAAATTAATTTTGAAGCATTTGGGGATGAAAAAGATGCCTGGGGAAGTAGTACTGGAGATAATGCCTTTATGGGAAGTGTGATAGGTCATTATTTTGGTCCTTGTTTTAAAGCTTGGAAAGATCCTAATAAAAGTGATGATGAGCAATGGTATCCAAAAGGTTTTGGTGGTGGTTGGTATAAAATGCAGCCTTCTCCATATTTGATTAGACAATATGTGGCTGAGCCTCGTCCTACGGGGTCTGACACGAAGTGGGATAAACGTCTATATACCACTGCTTTCTTTAAATATTCTGATTATGGTGATGTTATAGAAGATGAGAAAGCCTTTGGCATAATTCCTTTCGATTCACTTTGTTATTGGACAACAGATCTTAGCAAGGAAGAAAAATGGAGAATAGATAAAGGTATACCAGACTATCCTGAAATTAATGGAAAACCCGGTCGTTTCTTGATGAAAAAATTATGTGCATGGTGGAATCCAATGGGGAATTCTATGTATGAAAATAATGGTGGACGTATTGCTAACTATCGTATAATGCGTTTTGCGGAAGTTTTATTTCTTCATGCTGAGGCTTGCTTGGAAACTGGCGATAACACCAATGCGATGAAAGATATTAACCGTATTCGTGTGCGTGCCGGATTGCCCGAGAAACAGTTGAATGACAAGAATTCTATAATGGAAGAACTTCGCAATCAGAAATTATTGGAATTTGCTGGTGAAAATGTACGTTGGGATGATTTGGTTCGTTGGTATGATTACGATGAATTGAAGAAAATTATGCATGAACGGAAAACAGATACACGTGAAACCGAGTTTGAGAGAGATGAAAAAGGTAGAATTATCAGATGGAATTATACTGGAAATATTATTGATTCTCAAAATTTCCAACGTTTTGAGAAGAAGCACTTGTATTTTCCAATACCTCAAAGTGAAGTTGATACGAATCTGAGTTTGGAACAGAAATCTGATTGGCAATAAATGAATATTTACTAAACTAATCATCAATTAGTGTGTGTGGGTAATTACCCACACACTATATATATAAAAAACAGGAAGAATGAAAATCCTTAAAGAATACGGTGTGCTTTTATTATGGCTGTTTTGGGGCATAACAGCTTGTGATAATAATGATAATACTTCCTTATATCCGGAATACTATGATACAATTCAAGAACTTGTGCAAAAAGGTGATTTGTTAAAAAGTGTCACTCAAAATGATAATTGCTATATTTTCACATTTGAGTCGAAAATTATAGAGATACCTACTGATATAATTCAAAATGTACATATAGATGATGTGGCTTGGAGAACTACTATTACATTTGTTAATGGCAGCACCTATATAGTTCCTTCAATAGGTGATGCCATTGATGACCTTATAGTAAAGATTGTAGTAAATCCTTCAGGTTATAATCCATTAGCTGCAAATCTGTATTGTGAATTGCCGGCACAAGGTCGTATTAAAATTATTGTGCATAGTAAACCTGATGCAAAGACTCCGGATGTGGAATTTCAATCTGATGATGTTCAGAGGTCACAAGTTATTCAAATATTAGGACTTTATCCAAATTATGAAAATAAGGTAACATTGGTTTACTTGGATAAAACTGGCAAGGAACGGGCTAAGACAACGATTCAGATTAAAACAAAAGCGTTGAATGTAACTTATTTGCCTGCTGCTATACGTATCATTAAACGGAAAATTAATGAGATGGAACCTGGTATGACTTTAATAAGTTCACCGGGCAAAGAAGAAACTGATACGTCTATTCCATATATGATAGATGCCGATGGAGAAATACGATGGATTTTGGACTGGAATAGTCACCCGGAATTGAAGTATATTGGAGCTCAATGCGGCTTAAAGCGTATGAAAAATGGTAATTATATTGCAGGAGATTGTAATCATGGTTTGTTGGTTGAGGTTGATGTGTTAGGGAATATTGTGCACAAATGGGATTTGAAAGGAATGGGGTATAACTTTCATCATGAAGCGGTAGAGACAAAAAACGGTAAAATACAAATTTTGGTTACTAAGGCAAAGGCAATGTTGGCTGATGGGAGCAACTCACGTATTTTTGATCATACTATAGAACTTGATCCTATAACAGGAAGTATAACTAAAGAATGGGATTATGCTCAGATATTGGATTCAGCTCGTATCAATAAAGTGGATATGGGGGAAGAATGGAATAATAATATGTATTTAGGTGCTAACAGGAGCAATTGGCTTCATAACAATGGAATTTTTGTGGATGATGATGAAATGGTGGCGACGGGACGTTGGTTGGGATTCTTTAAATATGATTATTCTGGGAAATTGAAATATATAATGGCTCCGCATAATAATTGGAGAGAACAATATAAAAGGTATTTGCTTACTCCTTTAGATAGAAATGGACAACCTATTACTGATATAGAGGTCTTGAATGGAGAAAAGGTGCATGAGGATTTTGAGTGGTGCTGGGGACCGCACTGTCCTATTGTTTTGCCTAATGGACATGTAATGGTTTTTGATAATGGATATAATCGGTATTATTCAGCTCGTAGTGAAGAATATAGCCGTGCTGTAGAATATGAAATAGATGAAAAAAATATGACGGTCCGGCAGGTATGGCAATATGGAAAAGAACGGGGAAGGGAATGCTATGCTATGGCTGTCTCATCGGTACAATATTTGGAACAAACTGGTAATAGATTGTTTTGTCCAGGCATTGGCAATATATTAAGTGATGGTAGTATGGGAGCACGTATTATTGAGATAAATCCAAAGACACAAGAAATTATCCTTGAAATGGAACTCCCGGGAGTCGCTAATACTATTTTTCATCGTGCTAATCGTATTCCGTTATATCCTGAGGGCTAAATTTGATATGTAATTTATGTAAAACGATAATAAAAGGAATTTATGATAAATACAGATTTCAAAAAGCGATTGACGGCATTGTCCCAGCGCCAAGAAGCGTTGTTGCAACGCCCTAACGAAATAAAGGAAGAAACAAACGGCATTATCCGCCGTTATGTCCATCCGGTATTGACACGTCATCACATTCCCTTGGAGTGGCGTTATGATTTCAACCCCGACACGAACCCTTATTGTGTGGAGCGCATCGGCTTTAATGCCACTTTGAACAGCGGTGCCATGAAGTGGAACGGGAAATATCTGATGGTGGTGCGTGTGGAGGGGGTGGACCGGAAGTCCTTTTTCGCCATAGCTGAAAGCCCTAATGGAATAGACAACTTCCGCTTCTGGAAGCGTCCGCTGGCATTGCCGGACATCGATCCGGACGAGACTAATGTGTATGACATGCGTCTCACCGCCCACGAGGACGGATGGATTTATGGCATCTTTTGCAGCGAACGACACGATGACAAGGCGTCCGCTGGAGACCTTTCCTCGGCGGTGGCGAAGGCTGGAATCGTACGTACCCGGAATCTGGTAGATTGGGAGCGTTTGCCCGACCTGATGACCGGCAACCAGCAGCGGAATGTGGTACTTCACCCTGAGTTCGTGAATGGAAAGTATGCTCTTTATACCCGTCCGCAAGATGATTTCATCAACGCCGGTAATGGCGGAGGTATCGGATGGGCGTTGATAGATGATATCACTCACGCGGAAATAAAAGAGGAAATAATCATTAATCACCGGCATTATCATACCATTAAAGAGGTGAAGAACGGAGAGGGGCCGCACCCCATAAAAACACCGCAAGGCTGGCTTCACCTGGCACACGGAGTGCGTGGCTGTGCCGCCGGGTTGCGTTATGTGCTCTATTTGTATATGACGGCTTTGGACGAACCTTGGCGGCTGATAGCCGAACCTGCCGGTTATTTTCTGGCACCACAAGGTGAAGAAAGAGTGGGTGATGTATCAAATGTGTTGTTCTCGAACGGCTGGATAGCCGATGACGACGGAACGGTGTATATCTATTACGCCTCCAGTGACACGCGGATGCATGTAGCGACATCTACTGTAGACCGTTTGGTGGATTATTGTCTGCATACACCCGCAGACGGACTTCGTTCTGCAACTTCAGTAGCGGCAATCAATGAATTGATAGATCGGAATGAAGTGTTTTTGAAAAAATGAGAAAGATTATAGGATTGTTTTTAGGGATGCTGCTGATGATTGGATCATCGGGCATGTCAGCACAAAGGCGTCAGCCGATAAAAATAATTTCATATAATATTTGGAATGGTTTTGAAGGGGATTCTTTGAGGCGTGCATATTTTGTGGAATGGACCAAAAATCAGTCAGCCGATTTAGTGATTTTAACAGAGCTGGTTAGTTTTAAGGAAAAGGATTTGGTAACATTGGGGAAGGTATGTGGATATCCACATACCGCCCTTCTTAAAGAAGAGGGGTATCCGGTAGGAGTCCTTTCCAGACAACCGGTAAAGACCATATCCAAACAAGTGGACGGGTTCTGGCATGGCATGATGCATGTGCAGACACAGGGCATTGATGTCATTGCCACTCATCTCAGTCCCTTTGAATGGAGTTATCGACTGGATGAGGCCACTAAAATAGTCGATTATATCCATAAACAGAACTTGAAAGACTATTTGGTGGCAGGGGATCTGAATGCGCATTCACCATTGGATGCCGATGAAATAATGACGCATGATTCGCTGTTGGTGAATATGCAGCGTTGGGATGCTTCCCAAAAAAAATACCGGAATTTGAGGAATGGACGTTTTGACTTCTCCGTGATAGCTAAGTTCTTGTCTGTGGGCATGGAAGATGCCCTTGGCCGGTTGATACGTCCGGCAGAAAAACGTATGACTTATCCTGCCGCCTTTCTTTATAATTGGAAAATAGATGATAAACGATTACCTTTACGACGTGAAAGGCTGGATTATATTCTGCTTTCTCCCTCATTGATGGAACGCTGCATACGGGCAGACGTTTATCCGGTGGAAGGAGTATCCGATCATTATCCGGTGAGTGTATGGTTGAAATAATATGTATAACTAAAAAAATAATATTCTATGAAAAAACTTCGTTTATTGGCTGTGTTAACGGCATTCTTTACTGCATCTTGTTTTTGTTTTGCCCAGAATTGGAAAGCTGACCATGTGTTTTTAATCGGCCTTGACGGTTGGGGGGCATATAGTGTGGAAAAGGCTGAAATGCCGAATGTAAAGTCCTTGATGGATGCAGGCTGCTATACTTTGAAAAAACGTAGCGTACTTCCTTCCTCAAGTGCCGTAAACTGGGCTTCCATGTTTATGGGTGCTGGTCCCGAACTGCACGGATATACGGAATGGGGCTCAAAAACGCCCGAGCTTCCTTCACGGGTATTGAACGAGCACAATATATTCCCAACTGTTTTTAGTGAACTTCGTAAAGCCGCTCCTGATGCTGAAATGGGTGTGTTGTATGAATGGGATGGTATCAAATATCTGGTAGATACCCTGGCTTTGAATTATTATGCGCAGGCTCCCGACTATAATCAGTATCCTACCGCTCTCTGCGAGATGGCATGCAAGTATATCACAGAAAAAAAACCTGTATTGACTGCTATCTGCTTTGATAACCCTGATCATGTAGGTCATGCTGACGGACATGATACACCAGCCTATTATGCAAAATTGAAGGAACTGGATGGATATGTGGGACGGATTCTGGATGCGGTCAAGGCGGCAGGCATATACGATAACAGTATCATTATAGTCACAGCCGATCATGGAGGTATTAACAAAGGGCATGGTGGAAAAACCATGCAGGAAATGGAAACACCGTTTATCATTGCCGGCAAGAATGTGAAAAAAGGAGGTGCTTTTGAGGAAAGCATGATGCAGTTTGACTGTGCTTCTACAGTGGCTTCCATCTTTGGCTTGGAGCAGCCGCAGGTGTGGATCGGACGTCCTATGACGCAGGTCTTTAAATGATGATCAAAAGAATGACTTATGAAATTACATATCATTGATATTCTTATTATCTGTGTGTATCTGGCAATCATTATCACCATCGGGCTGTTCTTGAAGAAGAGGGCGGCAAAGAACATGGATTCGTATTTCTTAGGGGGCAAATCGCTCCCTTTCTATATGCTCGGACTGTCCAATGCGTCGGGCATGTTCGACATTACCGGAACCATGCTGATGGTCTATTGGGCTTTTGCCTACGGGTTCAAAAGCCTGTGGATTCCGTGGTTGTGGCCGGTGTTCAATCAGATATTCCTGATGGTCTATCTGTCGGTGTGGCTTCGACGGAGCAATGTGCTGACGGGGGCCGAATGGATAAAGACTCGCTTCGGGCGTGGAAAAGGGGCTACGCTGTCGCATACGATTGTAATCATTTTTGCGTTACTTAGTGTCTTGGGATTTTTAAGTTACGGATTTATCGGTATCGGTAAGTTTATGGAGATATTCTTTCCATGGGAGGCTGTGTCGCCGTATGTACCTTTTGATATTCCTCTGCAATATGTTCCTCACTTTTATGGTATATTCTTTACGGCCATCGCTACTTTCTATGTGATGCTGGGCGGTATGCTTAGCATTGTGTGGACGGATGTGGTGCAGTTTATGATTATGACGGTGGCGGGCGTGGTGATTGCAATTATTGGCATGAATATGGTGGCACCCGAGATGATTCAGGAATTTGTGCCATCAGGATGGGAGTCGCCTTTCTTCGGCTGGACATTGGACATTGACTGGAGCGGGCGGATGGATCTGCTGACGGAACGTATGGCCAGCGAACCTTACAGCCTGATGGGCGTCTTTGTGATGATGGCTTTGCTGAAAGGTATTTTTATGAGCATGGCGGGACCTGCTCCGAACTATGACATGCAGAAGATTCTGTCGTGTAAGTCGCCCAAGGAAGCGGCTTTGATGAGTGGCTCCGTACCGGTCATTCTGCTGATTCCGCGTTACTTGATGATTATGGGATTTGCATTACTGGCTGTTTATTTCTTTAAAGTGGATGGCGGGTTGGAGCAAATGACGGCAGCCGAATCGGATTTTGAAACTATTCTTCCTCATCTTATCACGAAGTATGTGCCGGTAGGGCTGGCGGGGTTGCTGCTGGCGGGGTTGCTGTCGGCGTTCATGTCAACCTTTGCTTCTACGGTCAATGCGGCTCCGGCATACGTGGTGAATGACATTTATTTGAGATATATTAATCCTAAAGCTCCGGTAAAAACTCAGATTCGTGCCAGCTACCTGATTTCGGTGCTGGTGGTGATTATCAGTACTGTCATGGGATTCTTCTTGAAAGATATTAATGAAATATTCCAGTGGATTGTAGGGGCATTGTTCGGCGGATACATTGCTGCCAATATGCTGAAGTGGCATTGGTGGCGTTTCAATGGTGAGGGCTATTTCTGGGGGATGACGGCAGGAGTGGTGGCTGCCATTGTGATGAAGTTTACGGTGCCCGATGCGCTGGTGCTTTATTTCTTCCCGGTGTTGTTCGGCATTTCATTGATAGGGTGTATTGCCGGAACTTATTCGGCGCCTCCCACCGATGAGGAGACATTGGTTCATTTCTATATACGGGTGCGTCCGTGGGGATGGTGGAAACCTATAGCCGATGAGGCGGAGGCCCGATACCCGCTGGTGGTGCGCAACAAGCACTTTAAACGTGATGCGTTCAATGTAGCCATAGGCATAGTCTGGCAGTGCTGCCTGACTATTGTTCCTATGTATCTGGTGGTGCGGGGTACGTGGGGATTTGTAGCGTCGGCCTTGTTGCTGGTTGTGACGACAATTATTCTGAAATATACTTGGTACGGACCTTTATGTAAGGAAGAAAAAGAATATGATGAATTGATGAAGGCCATCGGCTTTGAAAACAACGCTTGAAAATGCTGATGGGTAAAACCGGAAATTCCGTTTGCCTTGCATCCTTTAATTATTGGGCGTATGAAACAGTATTGCGCAGTCCTGTCTTTGTTGGAGGGGCTGCGTAATTTTTTTGTTGATTCTGATAGACCGTTTTGAAGAGGGTGATTTTGCATTAATGATTAAAATGGTTTTAATTATTGTTGTCTTGTTGCAAGGAATTTCATGAAATTTTGATAACTTTGCATGAACTGATAATCAGGCTGTAGCGATGGCCGGTGTATGGTTTACGTAAATGCAAGGTTAAGTATAAAAAGGATATGGACAAGAGAAACAAAGAGGAAATGAACCGCAGGGAATTTCTGAAGATTGTGGGTGTCAGCGCTGCTGCATCCACAGCGGTTATGTATGGTTGTGCTTCCGGTGAGAAGCCGGCGTCGGCAGAGGCTGCCGTACAAGGCGAAGTGCCTGTTGACAAGATGACTTATCGTACTTCTCCCAAGGGAGAACGTGTTTCACTTTTAGGATATGGATGTATGCGCTGGCCATTGAAGCCTGCACCGGACAGTGATGGAAACGTGATAGACCAGGATGCGGTGAATGAACTGGTGGATTATGCCATTGCTCATGGAGTGAATTATTTCGACACCTCTCCTGTTTATTGTCAGGGATTCTCTGAAAGAGCAACCGGAGTTGCCTTGAAGCGTTATCCCCGTGAAAAACTTCTGATTGCGACGAAGATGTCCAATTTCCAGAATTATACCCGCGAGAACTCCATCAAGATGTATCATCAGTCGCTGAAAGAATTGCAGACTGATTATCTGGATTATTATTTGCTCCACTCCGTAGGTGGAGGAGAAGGGATAAAAACCTTTCACGATCGTTATATTGACAATGGAGTCCTTGACTTTTTGTTGAAAGAGCGTGAGGAGGGGCGTATCCGTAACTTGGGATGGTCATTTCACGGATCGGTAGAGGTGTTCGATTATTTATTATCGCTGGATGTGAAATGGGACTTTGTACAAATCCAGATGAATTATGTGGATTGGCGTCATGCTTCGAAGCGGAATGTTAATGCGGAGTATTTGTATGGAGAGTTATCCAAGCGTGGAATTCCTGTTGTGATTATGGAACCGCTGTTGGGAGGGCGTTTGTCAAAATTGAATGACCACCTGGTAGCCCGTTTGAAGCAGCGTCGTCCGGAAAATAGTGTGGCTTCGTGGGCTTTTCGTTTTGCCGGTACTTATCCGGATGTGTTATGTGTGTTGAGTGGGATGACTTATATGGAACATTTGCAGGATAACTTGCGGACTTATTCTCCTTTGGAGCCTCTGAATGATGAGGAGAAAGAGTTTTTGGAAGAAACAGCCCAGTTGATGTTGCAGTTTCCCACCATTCCTTGCAATGATTGCAAATATTGTATGCCCTGTCCTTATGGGCTGGATATTCCGGCTATTCTGGTGCATTATAATAAATGTGTCAATGAAGGCAATGTCCCTAAAAGCAGTCAGGATGAAAATTATCGCCGGGCCAGACGCGCTTTCCTTATAGGTTATGACCGTAGTGTACCCAAACTCCGGCAGGCAAGCCGCTGTACGGGGTGTGACCAATGCAGTCCGCACTGTCCCCAGCGGATTGATATCCCGAAAGAACTGCATCGTATAGACGCGTATGTGGAGCAATTGAAACAAGAGACTTTATAACTGGAATGGATAAACATGATAAAATAACGAATGCTTATGTTACGTAAAATAAGACTGACTGCCGCTCTTTTATTTTTTACTATGATAACATTGCTGTTTCTGGATTTTACAGGAACCATGCATAGTTGGTTCGGATGGATGGCGAAAATACAGTTTCTGCCTGCTGTTCTGGCGCTGAATGCAGGGGTGGTGATAGCCCTTGTTTTGTTGACACTTCTTTTGGGACGTGTCTATTGTTCGGTTATCTGTCCGTTAGGGGTGTTCCAAGATATCATTTCCTGGTTTTCGGGAAAAGTGAAGAAGAACCGTTTCCGTTATTCGCCCGCTGTTTCGTGGTTGAGATATGGGATTTTGGCGGTGTTTGTCATTGCTTTGGTTGCGGGAGTGGTTTCATTGGCGGCTTTGTTTGCTCCTTATAGTGCCTACGGCCGTATTGTCTCTAATCTGCTGGCACCTCTTTATCAATGGGGAAATAATCTGCTTGCCTTATGGGCGGAACGGGCGGACAGTTATGCTTTTTATTCGGTGGATATCTGGGTGAAAGGTGTTTCTACTCTTATTGTGGCGGTGGCTACTGTGGTGGTGCTTTTTATCCTGGCATGGCGTGGGGGAAGGACGTATTGCAATACCATTTGTCCGGTGGGTACCGTATTGGGGCTCTTGTCCAGATACTCTTATTTCAAACCGGTGATTGATACGGATAAATGTAATGGTTGCGGACTTTGTGCGCGTAATTGCAAGTCTTCCTGCATCAACCCTAAGGCGCATGAGATAGATTATTCCCGTTGTGTGGCGTGTATGGATTGTCTGGGCAAATGCCGTCAGAATGCGATAAGATATGTACCGGGGGCTATGCTTCCGAAGAAACAGGCTCCGGTAACTGAAGAAACCGGCAAACCGGCTTCTCAGCCGTCTTCGCCCGCTGAAAAAGTGGATGCTTCACGGCGGAACTTTCTTACGGTCTCGGCTTTGGTGGCTGCAAGTGCTGTGGCGAAAGCCCAGGAAAAGAAAGTGGACGGAGGACTGGCTCCTCTTATAGACAGGAAAATTCCCAAGCGTGCCACTTCTATTGTTCCTGCTGGCGCACTGAGTCTCCGTCATTTTGCGCAGCACTGCACGGCTTGCCAGCTTTGTGTGTCAGTGTGCCCTAATCAGGTACTGCGTCCGTCCGGTGATTTGAAACATTTGATGCAGCCCGAGATGTCTTACGAGCGTGGATATTGCCGTCCCGAATGTATGAAGTGTGCCGAGGTGTGTCCTACCGGTGCCATCCGTCTGACAGATTTGGCTGAGAAGTCGGCTGTTCAGATAGGTCATGCTGTGTGGGTGGCTCAGAATTGTATTGTGAATACGGACGGGGTAAGTTGTGGAAACTGTGCCCGTCATTGTCCTTCCGGAGCTATCCAGATGATTCCCAAGGATGTGGATGATGAAAAATCTCCCCGGATACCGGTGGTGAATACGGAGCGTTGCATTGGTTGTGGTGCTTGCGAGAATCTGTGTCCGGCCCGTCCGTTCAGTGCCATTTATGTAGAGGGGCATGAAATGCACCGTATTATTTGAAAAAGAAAATGGATGAATTGATAAAATTGTTGCATGAAGGCGGTTACTCTTGTGTAATCAGGAGGGAAGAAATCCGTACTTTTACACAGCGGGGGGTAGCCGATTTGTATGACTTGCTGAACCGGGAGCCTGAGTTCTTGCATGGAGCGCAGGTTGCTGACAAAGTGATAGGGAAAGCGGCGGCAGCTTTGATGGTGTTGGGGGGAGTCCGGGAGATTTACACGGACATCATCAGCGAACCGGCGTTGGCTGTATTGAAGCAGGCGGATATAAAGGTAGCGTGTGCTCAGGTGGTTTCTCGCATTCGGAATAGAAGCCGGACGGGCTGGTGTCCTTTAGAAACAATTTGTTACGAGGTGGAATCGCCTGAAGATATGTATCCTATGATTCGGGATTTTGTGGAAAAGATGAGGGGCGGTTTATCTGCCAAAGGATCGTCGGAGAATACTTTCACTTGAAACTATTAGTGTCCGTTCCATGAGGCTGAAAGCTTGCTTTTTGCTCATTACAAGCACGCTTGTGCAGTTTTTCTATCTGCTGGATAGTTTTTATCGAAACTTAATGAAACATTGCTGGATATTCTTAAATCTTCATTATCTTTGAGGCATAAAAACATTAAGATTATGAGTGACCAGATAAAACAAATTGCCGAGCGTCTCCAGGGATTAAGAGATGTCTTGGAACTGACTCCCGAAGAGGTGGCTGAAAGCTGTCAACTTTCAGTGGAAGAATATTTGGGTATGGAAAGTGGGGAGAAAGATATCTCTGTCAGTGCTTTGCAGAAGATAGCCCGTAAATATGGAATTGCATTGGATGTGTTGATGTTTGGTGAAGAACCCAAGATGAGCTCTTACTTTCTGACCCGTTGTGGTTCGGGAGTATCGGTGGAACGTACCAAAGCTTACAAGTACCAGTCGTTGGCATCAGGTTTTCGCGGACGCAAGGTAGATCCGTTTGTAGTGACCGTGGAGCCCAAGCCGGAAGGTACTCCGATTTATTTCAATTCACACGAGGGACAAGAATTCAATTTGGTGATCGAAGGTAGAATGTTGCTCAATATGAATGGAAAAGAACTAATTCTGAATGCGGGTGACAGTCTGTATTTTGATTCTTCCATACCGCATGGTATGATGGCGTTGGATGGCAAGACTGTGAAATTCCTGGCAGTAATATTATGATAAATTGAGAATTGGAAATTAAGAAATAGCCGCAAGATGTTTTTTAATTTTTGATTCTCAATTCTTAATTTAAGAAGATTATGGTAGAAAAATTCTTAGAACAGACTACATTTACCTCGCAAGAGGATTTTATAAAGAATTTAAAGATTAAAGTTCCCGAAAACTTCAATTTCGGTTATGACATAGTAGATGCCTGGGCTGCCGAAGAACCTGATAAGAAGGCATTGTTATGGACCAATGACAAAGGGGAGCATGTGCAATATACTTATGCTGATTTGAAAAAGTATACTGATATGACCGCTTCTTATTTTCAAAGTCTTGGTATTGGTCATGGTGATAAGGTGATGCTTATATTGAAGCGCCGTTATGAGTTCTGGTATTCCATTATTGCTTTGCACAAATTAGGGGCGGTGGTCATTCCGGCCACTCACCTGCTTACAAAGAAAGATATCGTGTATCGTTGTAACGCAGCTGATATCAAGATGATCGTTGCTGCAGGGGAAGATGTGATAACAAAACACATTACAGATGCCATGTCCGATTCTCCCTCGGTGAGAAAGCTGGTCAGTGTGGGGCCGGATATTCCGGAAGGATTTGAAGATTTTCATAAAGGTATTGAGAATGCGGCTCCGTTTGTCAAACCGGAACATCCCAATACGAATGAAGATACTTCATTAATGTATTTCACTTCGGGCACTACAGGTGAGCCTAAGATGGTGGCACATGATTTTACATACCCTTTAGGGCATATTGTAACCGCTAGTTTCTGGCATAATTTGCATCGTGACAGTCTTCATCTTACCATTGCCGATACCGGTTGGGGAAAAGCGGTATGGGGGAAGCTCTATGGACAGATGATAGCAGGAGCCAATATTTTTGTGTATGACCATGAGAAATTTACACCGGCGGATATTCTTGGAAAGATTCAGGATTATCATATCACTTCTTTATGTGCCCCTCCCACTATTTATCGTTTCTTGATTAAGGAGGACATCAGCAAGTATGATCTCTCTTCTTTAGAATATTGTACTACGGCGGGAGAAGCCTTGAACTATTCTGTATATGAGACGTTCAAGAAAATAACAGGTATTCGTTTGATGGAAGGCTTTGGACAGACAGAAACGACTCTGACTCTGGGTACTTTTCCTTGGATGGATCCTAAACCGGGAAGTATGGGGGTGCCTAATCCTCAATATGATATTGATTTGCTGACCCACGACGGGCGTTCTGCCGAAGATGGAGAGCAAGGGCAGATTGTAATTCGTACGGACAGGGGCAAACCGCTGGGGCTGTTCAAAGAATATTATCGTGCTCCGGAATTGACGGAAGAGGCTTGGCATGATGGTATTTATTATACGGGTGATGTGGCTTGGCGCGACGAGGATGGCTATTTTTGGTTTGTAGGCCGTGCCGATGATGTGATCAAGAGTTCAGGTTACCGTATAGGGCCGTTCGAGGTGGAAAGTGCTTTGATGACTCATCCGGCTGTTGTGGAATGTGCTATTACCGGTGTGCCCGATGAAATTCGTGGGCAGGTGGTAAAGGCAACAATTGTCCTTTCTAAAACGTTTAAGGGAAAGGAAGGACCTGAGCTGATAAAGGAACTGCAAGATCATGTGAAGCGTGTGACGGCTCCCTACAAGTATCCGCGTGTCATAGAGTTTGTAGAGGAGCTCCCGAAGACAATCAGTGGAAAGATTCGTCGTGTGGAAATCCGTGAGAAAGATAAATAATCGGTTGTGGGCTGATCGGATTTTTATTCGTAAAGTAACTAAAAATGAAAAAAGTTTTATTTTTTGTGTTTTTAAGTTTGGCCTGTTTGTCAGCAAGTGCACAAGCTTTAGTCCCTGTTACATGGACAGCCTACGGTTTAACTTTTAAGGCTCCCAAAGGCATTTTGGTGGAGGAGGATACAGAGGAGACTTTTCTTCTGAACAACTCTACGTTTTATATCACGGTGCAGTCTTTGGATTCGGACGGCATGACAAAGAATGATTTGAAGAGTGTGTTGAAAGACTATGCCAATGATGACGGGATAAAAGATCAGTCGGCGGTGCAGGAGTTTGAGTTGCCACAGTTTTTTGGTACTTATTTAAGAGGGGTTTGCGAGACGGATCTTTGTTTTTATGCCTGTCTGATGACCAAGGCTGCGGGTAGTGGCTTTTATGTATCCATTATCTACAGTAAGGGAAAGGAGACTGAGGCTGAGGAGATCCTGAAAAGTTTTACGATGGAAGAATAAACAAAAGAGTGTTAGTCGTTGTTTCTTTGATAAGAAAGCGTTCGAAACTCACCAGAAATTTACTAGATTATTAATAGCAAATGAAAGAGGCTGTCTTCGTGAGGAGATAGCCTCTTTTGTCAGTTCGCCCAGCCCTAATGCTATGTTACCAAGGAAATAATATTATACTTTCCTTTTTTTGAGTAATAATCTTTGTAGGCTTGTCATTCAAAGCCTTGCCATACAATGTCTTCGAAGTGACCGGATATGTATATGTAAATTTATCCGCTTTGCCGGTATAGCCGTCTATGTAATCCATTTCAACTGTAGCAGGAGGTTCTTCTGTGTGAGAAAACTTAACAGAAGTTCCTACACGGTTATAAGTTTCTGATTGCAGATATTCGTCAACAAACTGACTGGTATTCATAATCATATTTTTGGAATACTTCGGACCTCCGTAGCCATTGGCCACACCATTCCAACACATCGCAGGTTTAACAAATGCTATTGTATCCGTTGCAGTATTCGGATTGATCAAGCCTCTGACATTTTTCCCATTTCTTACTTTATAGTTGCTTTCACTCCAGGTAGAATAATTGTCAGCCTCGCTGTCTTCCGGCAAATAATACAATTTGAAAGCGCGAGGATCTACTGAATGGGGTATTCCATCCATCCAGAAACCTTTAGACGGATTATCCGAATTCAAACTAAAATGATCGGGAAAATACAGACCCAGATAATTCGCATTATCCTTGATGTATGCCTGATATCTGTCCGCAGTCAATTGAGACGCAGTAGGTACTCCTCCCAGATTAGTCATTAAATTGAAAGTCGTCATTGAAACGCATTGCTGATTCCATGAACGTGACATAACACCGGCCAAGTTGTCCCAAACATCCTTTTCTGCTACTTTAAATATGTCATCTGCTGATATTTAAAATCTATAAATTCAGTTGGGGAAAATTTATACGTTGTCTTTAGTTATTTCCAAGCAATAATTTAATAAATAGATTACTTGCTCGGTGTCATGAAAATTGATTTTGTTTTCCTTGATAAACTTTTTTATCAAGCTTTCCTTGCCGGGGAATAACTTTAAAAGGGATTTCTCATTTTTACATTTTACGAACTTGCCATGATGCTTTAGCCAATATTCGTTTTCGTTTGATAAAGAATAAATGTCGGCACTTTCATTTTTGTATTTAGTGTTAGTCCAATAGCTGGTGTTGATTGTTTCCACATTTGCTTGTGATATTTGTCCATACGCTCCCTTCTTTCCTTTAAGTTGTTTTTTCAGTATCCAGTTGATATAGATTGTTCCATTTTTCAAAGATACGGCTTCAAGAAAAAGTGAACGGCCGGCTGGAAAGAATGTACGAGAACCAATATATATCGTATCTACCAGCTCTATATTTGTCATTATCATGGTTTCTCCACCTTGCTTAAAGAGCATCTGACGATTGGCTGTATCATAGTTGAATTGTGCCGAGGTTTTTGCCCGGTTCTTCATTAATACGGTTCCATTTTTGAAATGCTCAAATAGAAGTAAACGGGGCTTTTGGGAAACTCCCGCGACTGCTATACTAAATAAGAGAATGGTTATTAAGATTCTGTTCATACTGGATTTTTTTATTTTTAGAGAAAAGGCGTACCGTAGTTGCTTGGTACGCCTTTCCATAATCTTGTTTTACTTAAAAATTAGGACCTTCTCCAAAATTGGGAGCACCCTTATCATACCATAAGCGTTCGGTATTCAATTGGTTTCCATCATATCCGATGGTAAATCCTTGATCTTTCAGTGACTGATTGTATAAATGATACATCTGATCGGTGGGCGAACCTGCAAAGAACGGGCAACGACGGGGGATCGGATAATAGCTTCCGTCCTTGTTGAAGTCCTCATAAGGAAGGAGAGTTGAGTTCTTCACTGGTACACCGCTGCGACGCATGGAAACAAACATTTCCTGTGGCATGAAAATGAAATGTAGCCGCTGCTGGATGTATACCTTTTCCAAGTCTTGTTTACGGTCGCCTGTCAACTGATAAGCGGGTTGTTCCAACAAATGCTCCAGTTCTCCGGCTTTCAGTTCAATAGTCGCTTCATTCGGATCGAAAGCGGAGTCATAATAAGGAATATGATTCAAACCAGCCACTTTGTCCCATGCGGTAACAGAACACTTGATACCTTCTGTAAGGTATTCTTGTGCTGACTTGGGCAGATTTGCACCAATAAGCTTTAATTCTGCCAGATACAGATTTACTTCACCAGCAGAAAAATACAGTCCGTAGAACGGCATGTCTTCCTTGTCCTGCACAACCGATGCTCCCGGAGCGTCGGGATATGTGTAATCTCTGTTCCCTTCATACATTTCCATTTGCATATATGATACAGGAGTATAAGTCTTATCATTGTCATTCAAGTAAATTTTATGCAATTTACCTGTCGGGTCAAAATAATCCTCCCATTGTTTGTCCTTGCTGGCATCAATGGTGATAGGAAGCCCGTGATAACGAACCCAAGGTTCACCCGGTGCTTTCCAACCTTTGAATATTTTTCTGCCGTTTACCACTTCATAATCAACCTTGTCTGCTATGAAAGAAGGTATTTTTGCATCAGGAGAAGTGTTCTGAGCTTCCGCATCAAAAAATGCCTGAATAACTTTGGAGTTAAACTGGTTCTTTTCAAAAAAGAAACGTACACGAGGGTCTTTATTATCAACCATGAAGTTAATTAGAGTGCGGTTACCGTATCCGGGCGAGGGATCTTCCTGTGAATGGAACCACTCTGACCCTTGATTGTAAACAAAGTCATCATCGATGCTTGTAATCATACCCGCAGGACTGTTGGCTACCTCTTCAGCAATTTTTAAGGCTTTCTCCTTGTTGATGTTTAGCAGACGAACTGCAATTTTTAGCTTTAAAGAATTACAAAACTTGGCCCATTTCTTGGCGTCTCCTTTATATACAAAGTCTTGATTCCCCAATGTTACCTGATTGACAATAGTTCCATTTAAGGTAACTGGGTTAGACAAAATCTGGATAGAATTGTCCAGTTGCGCCAAAAAATCATTGAATAGCTCTTCCTGCGTATCATATTTAGGAGTCAATGTGCCTCCGTAACGTGCTCTATAAGCTTCGCTAAAAGGCATTGAACCATACATATCTGTATCTTCGATTCCCATAAATACTACCAGAGGGGTTGTCATGGCTTTAATATGCTGGTAAGAGGCTTTTCCCAATTCATCTTTTTGATTGATTTGGTTTTCAATCTCTAAAGCTATTTTCAGTACTCGTCCTACATTTCCGTTTCCGGAGCATTTGGCCGGACTGTTCAACAAGTAGGCATTGGAAGCGGTAACTTGTCCCCATTGCGACATATAGGTAAAGTCATAGAACCATTGCCAGTAGTCTGACGGAATGAAATCCGTCAGTTCTTTAGTGAATAAATAACGCACATCGGGAGTGCCTATTACGGAGGGATCTGTATTAACCTCAGCGAACTCCTTCATACATGAGCTCAATCCCATTGCCCCTAACAGGGCGGTTCCAAGTATATATTTGATTTTCATAATCATATTCTCTTTAATTGTTAGAATTCAGCATTGATTGTAAACATAAAGCTTGCAGTATATGGATTGTACGAACGAATACGGAATTCGCCTGAACGGTTACCGCGGACTGATTCCGGATTAACATTATTGGGTAACGAATTGTACAGGTAACACAGGTTACGTCCGCTCAATGAGCAACCTAAACTTCTGGTTCCAATCTTAGCTGCAATGCTTTTTGGGAATGTATAAGACAGAGTAACTTCGCGTAAGGCAATATAACTCAATTTGTGCACCCAGTCATCGTTTACGACACCTGCGCCCCAGTCGTTTATATATTGTGTCCATACACCGGCGTGGGTCGGTTCCAACCAGCCTTTTTCCACGCATTCTTTATAGCTCATGCCGCTCAGGTCTCGTTTAACTCCATCCAGACAGGTAGCTGTGGTGTTCGGCTGGAATACACCTTCGGGAATTACACCGTCATGATAGGTAATGCCATAGCTTTGGGACTGGCTGCCGTCTTCATTCATCCATTTAGACGTCCAAGTGACACCTCCATGTGCTTCGTCACGATATCTCAAAGAAGTTCCGGTTGCTCCGGTGCCATTACCATAGCGGTTAGGATAAATGGCCACGTATCCACCTACACGTGCATCCAAGGCAACTCGCAAAGACAAGTCCTTCCATCTTAATGAAGTGCTTAATGAAGACAGGAAGTCCGGATTTACATCTCCGATTTCTTCTACTTCTCCTGATTGTTTAATATATGCACCTCGAACAGACTGGTTCCATCTCAGCAAAGTGTTACCATTTTCGTCTTTGTCCGGCATTATATTGGTCATCAATACTCCATAAGGACCTCCCACTTTAGCTACAGAACCGATCTTATAATCGTATTCACCTACTTGTCCCTGTAAAGCGATATAGTTGGCTACGTCCGGGTGAAGTTCTACAATCTTACTAGTGTTTTTGGTAAAGGTTACATCTACTCCCCATTCCCAGTCTTTGTTGCGCCAAGGCACTGTTTTTAGACCGATTTCCACACCAGAGTTCTGGATATTACCTGCATTGATTTTCTTAGAACCGATACCTGATACACTGGGAACAGCGATACTCATGATTTGGTCTTTGGTGTTTTCCTTATAATAAGTGGCATCCAGACCGATGCGGTCGTTCAATACGCGGAAATCCAGCCCTACTTCCCATGAGGTCTTACGTTCCGGTTTCAAACTCGGATCATATAAAGTATTGGAAGAGAAATTATTGGTATAGATATTTCCACTGGAAGTTTTGATAGAACCTACGCTGAATCCTTGGTTGATAGAATAAGGATCAGTGTCATTACCTACCTGTGCCCATGACGCACGGATTTTTGCCAAAGAAATCCAGTCCGGCATTTTAATGGTATTGTTCATTAGCCATGATCCACTGATTGAAGGATAGAAGTAAGAGTGGTTACCGGTAGCATTTGTGTAAACTAGAGCGGAAGACCAGTCATTACGTCCGGTTACGTCCACATATACCTGGTCTTTCCATGAAGCGTTGAATGCAAATATAGCAGATATCATTCGCTTGGTTCCTTGGATCTTACCTGTGTATTCAGCGGTATTTTTAGAGTTCCCTATGAAATACTGACCCGGTACTAGCAAACCGTCTCTGGTCTTTGTATTCATATACTGTTCTGTCTTATTGTAATATTCACCACGTGCAAAGCCTCCGATGGTAAAATCATTGAGATTCTTATTGAATGTAAAGGTCGCTGCTGTGGTGAACTGTTCTTTCATAAAACTTGAGATTTGGTATTCGCCACCTTCCATGGCATATCCGCTACCTAGCAACTTGGCTTCGTAGTTTTGGGTATATACGTTCATATTGGCTTCAGCTTTGAAACGTACCCAATCTGCTATTTTATAGTTTATTTCGAATGTCGGACGAATGACATATTCTTTATACACTCTGTCATTTTCCTTCAAGTTCCACCATAATGACTTCGTGGTTCCATTTACATATCCGTATTCATCACCGAAATCTGTTTTGGCCAAACCGCCATGAGTACCTTTGTATTTATTTTCCCATTGTTTAGGGCTGACAAAGTTGGGAATGGTTCCATACACAAAATACAGACCAACTTCTTGAGCTGCATTTTTAGGCGTTGAATGTGAAAAACTTACGGAACCAGCCACGTCCAGTTTGTCGGTAATCTTGTACGACCCCTTCAATAACATCGCATAACGTTCAAATGTATTATTCGGAGTGGTGGAGTTGGCTTTTTTATAAGACAGTGAACTGTAATAAGTCAGCTTTTCGTTCCCTCCATGAATGGCCACGTTGGTATTGGTGTTAAAGCCGGTCTGGAAGTAATCTTTCATACCGTTTTTGTATGGTGAATAAGTGGTCATGGTACCATCATAATTTTCCATGGGCCGTCCATCAAAAGCGGGTCCCCACATCATACTTGTTCCGGGAGCTCCTTTGATAGTGGTGATGCCATCGCTGTTGGTGTAAAGCAAATCAGGAGCCCAAGGATTTCCATAAGCATCGCGCCAGCCCGGAGCATCGCCATATCCATATGTATATTGGATATCGGGACAGGTAGTGACTACATCCCAGCCTAATGTTTGTGAGAATGAGACTCCCAATCCGTTTCCTCCCTTACCGCTCTTGGTAGTGATTACAACTGCACCGTTCAGACCACGGGAGCCATACAATGCAGTAGCTGCAGCACCTTTCAATACGGATACCGTTTCAAAATCATCAGGATTCAAGTTTTTTAATTCATTACCATAGTCACTGGGGTTGGCTGTCCAGTTCAAATCATCATTTCCGGATACATTATTGTCCAGAATAACTCCATCTACTACATAGATAGGTTGGTTGTTTCCGCTCAGTGTGGATGCACCACGTATTTGAATCTTAGTGGCACCAAACATACCACCGTCCGATTGCGCGATTTCCACACCAGCCACTTTACCTTGCAAAGCCGCTACCGGAGAAATAGTGTTAGCAGCTTTCAGCTCATCACCCTTCACTTCGGTTACGGCATAACCCAGAGCCTTTTGCTCACGCTTTAACCCTAAAGCGGTAACTACCACTTCACCTAATAATTGGGTATCATCTTTCAAAAGAACATCAAGCGGTTTGCCTGCCCATTTAATTTCCTGAGTTTGGTATCCGACAAAAGAAATAACAATGATATCTCCTTCCTTTACATTACTTAAAGAGAAATCCCCGTCAAGCCCTGTGATGGTACCATTCGTTGTTCCTTTTACTACAACAGATGCGCCAATAACGCCTTCCCCTGTAGCATCCTTGACGATACCTGTACATGTACCGCTTTGTTGTGTGATTTTCACATCGTCAGTTCCCGGATTGGAAACCGCGTATGCTGCTCCGGTAGAGGCACCCATTAGGAACAGCATCATACTGACTGATTTTAGTCGTTTTAACATAGCTGTGATTTTTTTAAGTTTTTATTGAAAATCAAGTAATTCCGTATTCTAAGTTCCGCCGGAACTGTGTTTTTCAATTTAATTTAGATTAACGGTGCAAATATATAATAAATTTAATATATAAAAGAATACATCAAAAAAATATTTTGTTTCACCCCTTGCTTTTTAACAGTTACGAAAGAATAGAGGCTTTTTATTAAAGCGGTACAAGTTGCTTGGATACCACATTCTTTAATAATATTGTAAAAAATTAAGCTATGATTGGCAAGAGTTTTTTTGCAAAGTGGTAGAATAAGAGTAGCATCTTTATGCGGTATTAGACATACTTCTGTCTTTTTATATTATTAAGGTATGGCCGCATTTATAACTTGAATCAAGGTTTCTTTTCCATAATTCTCGTTTTTCTGTTCGTTATTCTTGAAGTAGCTGTTCTCATCCGTAATAATTGATAATTATCCAGCTGGATTTTGTTACAAGTTTCTATGAGTCAAAGTAAAATCTGTAGATGGCAAAACTAACTTTATTTGCATCTACAGATAGAAAAAATGCTCAGTTCCATGGGTAGGATTTATATATGCAGAAACATCTCTTGCCCATAAATAAAGAATATAAAGGGATAAAGTTGATTTCCAATAGTCGCAAGATCATTGAGTGTTTTGGATGTTCATGTTCAAAACCGGAAAAAAGAGAGAAACGAAAAAGAAATGGCAGCAATAGACGTTTTCTCACATTCTTTCTACTATCACCACCCATAGCTCCATTTTAAAAAAAGTGGGGGGATAGTAGAAGAATCTGACTCAGAGAATAAAAAGTTGCAAGTTAGAAGATCAGTGTACCCGAAATACACCAATAACTGTTGCTTCCTCCTTCAGGGGCACCTTGTGGAATTTGTACGGAAAGTATATGTTCTCCAGCTTCCATGTCCCCCAAATAGATATATTCCGGATTGGTGACTGTACCTGGACACCAGTTGGAACGGCTCAAGTCGGATGAGCTCAACCCATTCGAGAAATTACCGGAACAGGGATTCCAGTTGCGATAAGTACCACAATCATCGCGCCAAGGAATGAATGAAATGATTTTCTGACCGTCCAAATAAATGGTGTTCGTTTTTTGGTTAAACTCATCGCCTCCACCCCAGCCACCATGGCCAGTGGTAAGATAATACAAGCGGGCGTTCTTGACCGGCTCTTTCAGTGTGAACCTCACTGTCAGAGAGTCGTTACGCATGAAAATAGGGTAAGGCTGGCCAGCTTGTTCCAGGTAGTTGACAGTATTGAACAGAGGAATCGCATTGTAAACCCGATGTTCCTCATCAGGATAGTATTTCAGTTTCAAAGACAAGCGGTGACCTTTTGCATCCCAGTTCCCAATGTAAGCACCAATCCACGCTTCCCCTTCCAACTTTTCCATCAACGGAGTTATTTCTGTTTTATAAATAACAGAGTCTACCCAATTTTGTCCTTTTACCTTGTTATGGTTGAACTTACGCACACCAAATCCGGTGAAGAAGCGCATCAGTTCCAAAGGCACGTCATAACTTTCTGTGGAAATCAGCCCGTGATAATCGGAACCTTCTGATTGGAAAGCAGGGACACTTTTCAGATTACGCAGTGCATCAAGAAAAGACTGGGCCTTATCCGTAGGGATCATGAAGATTGATCCTGTACGGTCGTACGCATCACCGTCTGAATATTGTGCCACTTCAGCAAACAGAGTGCGGTTCTTCACATAGTCTGGCAGTTTTATTTTCTTAAGAATAATCGTTCCGCCTCCTGCGCTGTATTGTATGCCTTCCTCCAATGTGTCTGGCAGTTTGGCTCCATTGAAGCAAATGGTTTGCTGGTCAAACACAGGAATGGTGATGACTCCGCTTTGGTTTATGGTGTACTGGTAATCAGCGGCATCCATCGCTTCTCCCCAATTGGCGGGCAACAAATCCGCTTCCTTTTTTAACGGAGTGATGAGGATGGCTTCTTGCACCATATCTCCATTGCGGACTATTTTTAATACCAGTCCGTCCGGAATGCCGACATTGGGCTGGGGGGTTCCGCGAAAAGGAATTTCATTGGTGTACCATACTTCGATGGTATTGGAGTTGATGGAAGTGCGTACTATTTTGCAATTCAATCCCAAATGCTTCCCTTCGCCTTTTTCGGTAAAACCGCGGCCTAATTCAAAAGGAGTCATGGCCGAGATGATTTTTCCATTGGGCAGTTCGGCACGGCGATAAGACTGACAAGTGGTATAGTCTATATAGCTACCGGTAACAGGTGTCTTGTCTTCAGGACGTACTTGGTTGTCATTTGGCTGTTTGCTCTCAGCCCGTTTATTTTCCAAAGAGACTCGATCGGTTGAAACCGTCATCAACAAATACCCCGGACGCACCTTTCCTTTATAGCTGGACTGATAGGTAACTTCGATTCCTTTCGCATTCTTTACTTTTTTCGAATAGTTCTGCGCATGAATGGCAGATACAGCCATAAGGCAGCACAAAAGCAGCCATAATTCTTTCATTGTAAAATTCTTCATCATTTTTTATATATAAGAGGTTATCGGTTGTTTGCTATTTATTATGTCCTTCTATTATACATGTGGCACAAAGAACGCAATAAGATTTCAACTCAACAAATAATAACCGGATATTTTGAATCAGCTGTATGAAAATCGGCAGACAGGAACTAGTCTATGGTAGATAAAAGGTAGAAAAACATGCTATATATCCGCGTTGGAAGCTATCAAATAAGTGTTTTAAGTTTTGTGTGGTTTTATCATTTTATTGATTATCAATACAATGAGCAGTTCAATAGTTCCGGCGGAACTTAGAATACGGGATTACATGATTTTCAATAAAAACTTAAAAAAAATCACAGCTATGTTAAAACGACTAAAATCAGTCAGTATGATGCTGTTCCTAATGGGTGCCTCTACCGGAGCAGCATACGCGGTTTCCAATCCGGGCGTTACCGATGTGAAAATTACGCAGCAGAGCGGAACATGTACGGGTGTCGTGATAGACGCCACAGGTGAAACCGTTATCGGTGCATCTGTAATAGTGAAAGGGACCACGAATGGAACTATCACTGGCATTGACGGTGACTTCTCTTTATCTGGAGTCAAAAAAGGAGATATTATCCAAATCTCTTTCGTAGGTTACCAGACTCAAGAAATTAAGTGGGAAGGACAACCTTTGAACGTAACCTTGCAGGACGACACACAAACTTTGCAAGAAGTGGTAGTAACTGCTTTGGGTATTAAACGCGAAAAGAAAGCATTGGGTTATGCCATGCAGGAAGTAAAAGGTGACGCTCTAGTATCTGCTCGTGAAACTAACCTTGCGAATGCCTTGACTGGTAAGGTCTCTGGAGTTCAGATTATCCGTTCAAGTAACGGTCCTGCCGGTTCCTCTAAAATCCAGCTTCGTGGTAGTAACTCTGTAACAGGCTTGAACCAACCGTTGATTGTTGTCGACGGTGTACCTATGGATAACTTTACAGGTGCCAGCAATAATGATTATTGGAATCCGTCAACCGATATGGGTAACGGTTTGTCGGATATCAATCCTGAAGACATTGAATCCATGTCTGTTCTAAAAGGTGCCTCTGCCGCCGCTCTTTATGGTTCACGCGCAGGTAATGGTGTTATTTTGATTACAACTAAGAAAGGACGTGAAAATCCGGGACTGGGTATTACAATATCTGCTTCCGTTTCCGCAGAAACTATTTTCATGAAACCTGACCGCCAGAAAATTTTCGGACAAGGTAGCAAAGGTGCTTTTGATGCTAAGTCAAGTTCTAACTGGGGACAAGAAATTGCAGGTCAAAGTTATACGGATTGGGATGGAAAGACTCAAACCATGCAATACTTTGATAATGTGGACAATTTCTTTAATACAGGTACCAATCTCAATGAGAATATCTCATTCTCACAGCAATTCAACAAAACATCGGTTTATACATCTATAACCCGTATGGATGATGCCAGTAAGATCCCTGGTGCCAAATTGAGCCGTACCAATTTGATGCTACGCGCTTCTTCTACTTTCGGAAAGGATGACCGTTGGAGCTTGGATGCTAAGGTTCAATACATCAATTCATTAGCCAAGAACCGTCCTATCTCAGGTGCTAGAAGTGAAAATGCATTCTACACCATGTATGCCACTCCTATTTCTTTGGATATCACTCAATTTAAGAATAGCAAAGATGAATTTGGTGAAATGAGATGGTGGGAAAGAGGTAGTGGACTAAACCCCTACTGGGCAGAGAAGTATAACACCAATCAGGATAGCCGTAACCGTTTCCTGTTGAACGGATCATTAAAATATAGATTTACCGATTGGCTGAATGCTGAGATCAAAGCAGGTAGCGATATGTACTACACTGAAACCGAAAATAAGTTGTATGCAGGAAGCCCGCTTCAAAAGAACGGACGCTATAGTGTAGGCGAGAAGAAATTCTTTGAAAACAACTTTAGCTTCTTGCTTTCTGCACAGAAAGACCAGTTGATTGATAAGTTCGGTGGAACATTAACCTTTGGTGGAAACTTGATGGAACGTAAATCTACCGGATTGGATTCAAGTATGGGCAAACTGACTGTACCTGATTTGTTCTGGATTACCAATGGAGATAAAGCTGACCTTAGCGTTACACAAACTTATAGTCACAAAAAAATCAATTCTTTATATGGAACATTAGGTATTAACTATGATGGATGGGCGTTTATTGATGGAACATTCCGTAATGACTGGTCATCTTCATTGAGCAAGAAAAACCGTTCATTCTTCTATCCTTCTGTTAGTGTGTCATGGGTTATCAGTGACATGGTGAATAAAATTGGTAAAGGGATGCCAGAATGGTTTACTTACGCCAAGGCACGTGTATCTTTTGCCCAAGTAGGTAATGATATGGACCCGTATCAGTTGTATAATACCTATGGTATAGGTTCTGATGGTCATACCGGTGGTACTACCGCATGGGGAAACAAGACTTTGTATAATGAAGATGTTCGCAGTGAGTTGATTTCTTCTTGGGAAGCTGGTGCAGAAGTGAAGTTCTTCAACAACCGTTTAGGAGTTGACGTAGCTTGGTATAAATCAAACGCACGCCGCCAGTTGTTAAATATTCCGATGAATAATTTCTCAGGATATGAATCAATGAAAGTAAATGCAGGTGATATCCAAAACACAGGACTTGAAATTATGCTGAACGCACGTCCTATCGAAACTAAAGATTTCAGCTGGGATGCAACCGTTAACTTCTCTACCAACAAGAATAAAATTATTGAATTACTCCCAGGTGAGGCATACAAGAACATGACCTATACATTAGGCGGTTACGATAATCTTTATGTGTATGCGGTAGCAGGTGGTAACTATGGTGAAATCTGGGGTACCAAGTTCCAACGTGTGGCAGAAGGTGAGCATAAAGGAGAATTACTTTTAAATAGCAGTGGCTTGCCACAAGGTACTTCTAAATCCGAAAAGATTGGAGATCAGCAAGCTACTTGCTTGGTGGGATGGACTAACACCTTTACTTATAAAGGATTTTCATTCAGCTTTTTGATTGACGGACGTTTCGGTGGTGATATCTTCTCTGGTACGAATCGTATGTTACAGGCTAACGGTGTAGCTGCAAAGACTGTAGTTAATGGAAAACGTGAGAAATTCGTAGTTCCGGGTGTTATTTTAAATGAAGATGGAAGCTATACAAAGAATTCTATTGAAATCACTCCGCAAGATTATTGGACTGCAGTAACTACTTCCAGCGGTAACTTGGGTATCGGTGAAGCCAACATTTATGACGCAACCAATATTCGCCTGCGTAATGTGTCATTAAATTATGCATTCCCGAAATCAATGTTGAGCAAGACTCCGTTCCAACAAGTAAAATTGGGTGTTTCTTGTAATAACGTATGGATGATTAAGAGTCATTTGAATGGTATAGACCCCGAGTCTGTATATGCAACAAGTACCAATGCTACTGGTTTTGAAAATGCAGCATCTCCTACTTCACGCACATTCTTGTTTAACGTTACACTTGGTTTCTAATTTTTTAAAACTTGACTAAAATGAAAAATTATAATAAACTATTTATCGGTTTTGGATTGTGTGCCGGCTTGATGGGCAGTACCACCTCCTGTTCTGATTTCGATGATATTAACACGAGTCCGTCGGCTGCAGGTGCGGAATATGTAAAGCCGCACTACGCGTTGGATCAATCTATTATTGATGCTCAACAAAATCCGGATGTAGCGGAACGTACCGTTGTTTACAACTGGGCGAGCGCAGCCCGCATCTGTGGTGAAATGTCATTTTTGAACATAGGACGTTATAATGATGGATATAATGCAGCTTATTTTAACCAAGTGACAAGCTGGTTGAAGAATGCTACTCTGGCAATCAAATTTGCAGATGAAGCGGTAAATCCGTCAGAACATGAAGCGGCATTTTTTGCTAATGTAAAACAATTCGCCCGTGTTTGGCGTGCCTGTCTGATAGCAGAATATACAGATACATTCGGACCTTATCCTATAGAAGCTTTCAACGGAGTGAATCCTCAGTTCAATGGTGTTGAAGAAGTTTACGACTTCATTCTTAAAGAACTGAAAGAGGCGTCTGCTGCTATTGACACCTCCGTAGAACCTACAGAGCAGGAAGGAAAGAGCGATCCGGCTTTTAACTATAATGCCACCAAATGGCAGAAGTATGCCAACAGTTTGCGTATGCGCTATGCCATGCGTTTGTCTGAATCTAATCCTTCAAAAGCCAAAAGTGAATTTGAAGATGCAGCAAAAAGCACTGCCATTACTTCGTTGGATGATATGTTTAAAGTGAAAGAATATGGAGGATGGAGTGCATGGGATGGTATCTATACACGCTCATGGGACGATCAGGCTTTGTCCTCAACCATGTCTAATATTCTTGTAGGTTTGGGCGGCATTGCCGTAACTGAACAGCGTGCTGACTTAGCTCCTTACATTAAGGGGATGAATTATATGGGTATGAAATTTGATCAACACTATGCAGAGTTCACTGACAATCCGACTAAACAGTTCTGGATGGATGGTATTCCTGAGAACCTTGATCCGCGTGCTCTGAAAATTTTCTGTCTGCCCAATGATCAAACTGCCGCCAATTTTATAGATAAAGGTTCTGTAAAGGGACATGATACGCATGCGATGGCTGATAAAGAAGGTGCTGATTTAGTGAAACTGGATGCTCAATTCACATGGAATTATTATCCGGTAGGACAAAGAGGTGCATGGTCTGATAAATTTTCTAAAAATAAAGTTGCGGGAAATATTTGGGATACAGGCGTTTTGTTAGGCAAAAACTATTGCGACAGTAGTAATGAACGTGTGTGGTTTGCACCTTGGGAAACTTATTTCTTATTAGCGGAAGCAGCTCTTTATGGTTGGTCTGTAGGAACGACGGCAGAAGTGGCTTACGAGAATGGTGTCAAAGCTAGTTTTGAATATTTCGGTATTAGCCAGTATGTAGATAGCTATCTGAATTCTACCGCTTACAATCGTGTGGGTACTTCTGTAAAATTCTCCCACACAGATGAACCAACCAATATGACTGTAAACTATGTGGATGGTTATACCAAGGAGGCTAAAACTATGACTTATCAATATCCAGATGCCAGCAAGATTCTGTATAAAGGTAAAAAGCTGAATGATCAGTTAACCAAGGTTATCACTCAGAAATATATTGCTCAGACTCCTTATTTGGCATTGGAAATGTGGTCTGACCATCGTCGTTTAGGTTTGCCATTCTTCGATATTCCGGCTAATGAAACTACTTTCACAGGTTCTGACATGGAACCTTATTGGTCTACAGCTTCGTATACTAAAGGGCAAAGTTGGAATTTGTATCCGCAACGTATGAGATATCCGACCAGCTTGAAAAATGCTGACCCTGCAGGTTATAATCAGGCACTTCAACTGTTGGGAGGAGAAGACAATATCATGACTCCGTTGTGGTGGAGTAAAGGTAAATAAACCAAATAAAAAAAGAAGCACTTTTCTAAGTGCTTCTTTTTTTATTGAAACCGTTCCAAAACTTTTAGTACATCTTTGGGATTTTCCATTTTAATATTCTCCGTTTCAATGAATTCTTTGATCAGTTGCTGTTTGTCTTTAGAATATAGTTTTAGAAGTGTATTGATATTCCGAAAACTTTTCAACTTACCTTTTACTTGAGTGTAATAAACATTCTCCGTTACCATTTTATAGACTGACAGGTCTAAATCCTGCTCGCCATTCACACGTTGAAAGCGTGTGTTGACATCAATAGCCTGAACACTTCCCTGGGTAACTGTTCCCATAGCTCCTTTTTTTCCTATGCCTTTCGGATTTATTTTCCAATCTATAAAAAGAGTTGCATTCTGCCCGGACATCACTTCCATGAAATGTCCTTCAAACGGAATAAAACGATGTATATCAATGATTACCGTATCAACATCTTCCAGATTTTCTATAATCATATCTGTTGCTCCATTTAAAAAATGCATTTCTTTGTTTATACAGTCATAGTTAAATTTTCCTTTGGCAAACTGTTTGTTTTTCAATAGAACTTTTCCTTGAGTAAACTCCTCGAAGAAATAGCCGGTAGGTTGTTGGGCATTGGCAAACGTTATGCTTCCCAATGTCAGAATGGCAATAAGAATTCCTTTTGTATTCATAGTTATAGAGATTTTAATGATTCATACTAGTCCTTTGAGCCAAATTGCCAAAAAACGATCGTATACTATATACCCTTGCTGTTCTTTTAAGACAAACTCTTTATTTACTAAAGACTTTAATGCTACATTTATGCTGCTAGCCCCTTTTAAATCATATTTTTTTATGAATGTGGCACTGTTAATCTCGCTTACAATTTCCTCTTTTGCTATAGCTTTCAGCAACTGAATCTGATTGGAAGTTAAAAACTGGAAATAGGTTTGATAAGTATATTCTTCCTCCTGTACGATTTCCTGTATGAGTGTATGCAACAGCTCCATAGTTGGAATTTGCTGTGGCAATGAATACAATCTGTTTAAAAGATATTGCATATACCACGTATGTCCTTTTACCGATTGATAAATTTCATGGAAGATATCTTCCTGCAAAGTTTTCTTTCTTTCATCAAACAGTTTCTTGGCAAACTCCCAGTAAGGAGTATAAGGAATAGGGGCCAGAAAAAGTTTCTGCGTAGATTGGTAAAAAGGCCTTTTGATGGAAAAGAAGATAGACTCCATCAAATGCTTTTTGCTACCCGAAAAGATAAAATGCACATTCGGGGTGAACTGAATATACGATCTCAACAAGCCTTCCACTCCTTTCTCCGGATATTCCATTATCTGCTGGAATTCATCAATGGCTATGTAACATTCTACTCCCGATTGGTTTAGGTAGGTGAAAATCTCTTTCAAGGTTTCTTCTGAACGTTCCGGAATAAAGTCGAGTGTTACAGATGGCATTCCTGTAATTTCATCGGCGCTGATGACCGGACGGCAACTTTTAAAGAATGAGAATAGCGATTTTAAGGTACTCTGTGATAAGGTATCTGATTTTCCCAACAACTTCGTCCCAGTAGAGATACAAACTCCTGAAGATTCTGGGTTGAAAATATATCTAGATAAAAACAGGCGGCAGATTTATTTTCTTTTTGAATATAGTAAAATACATTCTTTATTAGTCCTGTCTTTCCCATACGGCGTGGACTGATTAATGTAATATTTCTGCCATTCTTTAATGCTGACATTAAAGAAGCTGTTTCTTTTTCGCGGTCACAGAAATAGTCGGGGCCTTGGTAACCGGTTATTAAAAATGGATTAGTAGGAATATTCTTCATTGCAGTTTTTATGTTACATAAAACATGTAACGCAATAAAGTTTGGATTGAGCAAATATGAGAGTTGTATTTTTGTGTTGCCCATTGTACCATGCTCTGACTTGACATGGTTCATGGCAATAATTTAATGTGGCAGTTACAAGATATCTAAAGCAGAAGTTATGCAGATAATGATCATGTTTCATGGATAAGGACATGATACCTGGAGCATTATGATCCTTTGGAAAGCATCAGGAGCAGAAAACAGGAAGAGGGTATATAGCCGGAGCCGGCTGTTATACCCTCTTCCTGTAATGAGGTAGATTCCTTATTTCATCTTATACACCAAAGTTCCACCCTTCAAAATATCTTCATGCGAGATATAATTCTTTGTATAGGGTTCACCGTTCAGTGTGATGCTGTCAATGTACTTGTGTTCCTTTGACAATCCTTCGGCAATGATCGTGAAAGTCTTTCCGTCGGCCAGATTCAAAACGATTTCAGGCAGCTGCGGAGCGCCGAAGACATAATTGCCACTTACCGGATCTACCGGATAGAACCCCATAGCCGAGAACATATACCATGCTGACATCTGTCCGCAGTCGTCATTGCCACAGAGTCCGTCGGGTTCGGGACGATATTGCGTATCAAAGATTTCACGGATCAGTTCCTGGGTACGTTCGGGGCGGCCTGCCAACGTATATAAATAAGTAATGTGATGGCTGGGTTCGTTGCCGTGTGCATATTGACCGATCAAGCCGGTAACATCTGCCTGGGTGGTTTCCAGTTTCAAGGTGAACAAAGAATCCAATTTGTTTAAGAATGCCTGTTCTCCGCCGAATAACTCAATAAGCCCCGGCACATCATGTTGCACATGCCAGGTGTACTGCCATGCATTCCCTTCGGTATAGTCTCCACCGGTACTTTCCATGTGGGCAACCTGACTAGGGTTGAAGGGAGATTTCCAACTTCCGTCAGCATTACGGGGACGCATGAACTGCGTTTCTTTATCAAACAGGTTCTTATAAAAATCGGCACGTTTGGCAAAATAAGCGGCATCTTCCTCTTTACCCATACGTTGGGCCATATCGGCTGCGGCATAATCGTCATATACCGACTCCAGTGTGGAGGATACTGATTCTGTCTTGATCAAGTCAGTAGGGAAATAACCGTATTTCATATAAGTTTCCCAATCGGATTTCAGTTTATGAGATACGGTCTGGGTATTTTTGATAGCATTGAAGGCACGTTCGGCGTCAAAACCCCGGAAGCCTTTGCGATACGCTTCAGCGATAACTGAAACACCGTGGTTGCCAATCATGGTATATGTTTCTTTTCCCCAAAGTCCCCAGATAGGCAGGAAGCCCTGTACTTCAGCCTGTTCTACCAATGAATTGACGAATCCGTCTACTTTTTCAGGAACCATTAAGGTGTAAAACGGGTGGGCGGCGCGATAAGTGTCCCATAAGGAGAAAGTGGAATAAAAAGCTCCGTTACCGGCTTTAACGATGGAATCGGCTGCATTACGGTACCATCCGTCTACGTCCGAGATTTGGTTGGGCTGTATCAGGGCATGGTAGAAGCTGGTATAGAAGTTGGTCTTCTCGTCATCCGTACCGGTTACTTCAATGCGGCTCAGATAATTGTTCCATTCGTTGTGGGCTGCTTGCTTCACTCCTTCAAAATTCCAGTCGGCTATTTCCGCTTCCATATTCTTCTTGGCTCCATCCACGCCGGTGGTGGACATGGCTACTTTCATCAGCAGTTCCTCTCCCGGCTTCATGTCAAAAGTAGCGATGATGCGTTTCCCTTTTTCAGTTTCGGCCATGGGCAGATACAGGGTATCTATGACGGGACGATTGAACTTCATAACAAAAAAGTAATCCTGGTTCACCCATACGCTGTTGCGTACATATCCGGTCAAGGTTTGTGCATCTTCCCAATTGGTTTCGCAACTTTGTACTTGCGAATGGTATTGGTTCTCGTTCCACGCAGGTCCGTGCTGAAGGTCAATCAATACAGATGCCGAATCAGCGTTATGATAGGTATAACGGTGCAGGGCGGCATGGGGAGAGGCGGTCAGTTCGGCCTTCACGCCGGGGTCGGCCAGCTCTACGGTGTAGTATCCGGGAGTCGCTGCTTCCTTGTCTTTGGGGAAGTGGCTGCGATAAGCGTCCCAGGCACGGGCGCGTGTTCCGGTAACCGGCATCACCAGGATGTCTCCCAGGTCCATACACCCTGTTCCATTAAGGTGTGTCTGGGTAAATCCCCATATCAGGGAGTCGGTGTACACATATTCCGAGCAATATCTCCAGCCGACAGCTCCGGTTACGGGGCTTGTCTGGATCATGCCGAAAGGACGGCAGGCACCGGGAAAGGTATGTCCGTTGTCTGCTGCTCCGATGAACGTGTTAACATACTGCGTGTAGTCAGTTTCGCCTGTCTTCTGCTGTGTTGTGGAACAGCCGA
>ERZ838839.644-NODE-644-length-42482-cov-67.576803_pt1 | contig 42482 bp, 42 predicted proteins | sample MGYA00519909_ERZ838839 | MGnify/ENA primary metagenome ERZ838839 (study PRJEB31850, sample SAMEA3708843) | human gut metagenome | biome: human gut; feature: human-associated habitat; material: faeces | place: China | collected 2014 ... | reverse complement strand
GTATGCATAAAGGGGAATTAACAAATGTTAATCCCCCAAGAATTACAACTGAGCCTGTCAGCATCACTCGTTCACCGTTGTCCTCTTTTCCGCCGATCTGTCCGGGGGCGACGCAGATGACCGTTCCCTTCTTGTAGTCGTACTTCCCACAACCGTATGCCAGGTCTATTTCCGCTTCGTCATGAAAGAAAATGCCATAAATGCTGTAATTGTTCAGGCTATGACGCACTGGGGACACTTCCGCATAGTCAATGACACTGACCAGCGGATGCCTGTCGGTATGTCCTACCCACCGGCTGTAATCGCCCACGTTTCTGACCTTCAGAATTTTGTTCATAGCATTTATATAGCTCCTTTCTTGCGAATACAAAGGTACATTATTTCAATCACATAGCCGAATGTCTGACATACCAAATTCAGTAAAAATGATACAAGTTACCCACTTATCGTTAAGTCCGCTGTCGTATAACCCGGTAATTTTGCATCATCAAAAGAAATCAAATGATGAATGAACGAATTGACATTCCAGCGGAATTGTATGAAGATGAAGTCGTGTGCTTCTTTGCAGACCGTTATCATACTTCTACCGAAAACGTGGTGAGATGTTTTCTCGTGCAAGACGGGATTTGCCCGAAACAGGAAAACGAACCCATGACTTTCCGGTTGGAAGATAATGAAATGGAGATCATGCGGGGCTTGACTTATGGAGGTCATTCTTAAAAATTACAGGATTTATGGATAGAAGAGATTTTTTGAAAATGTCATCAATGACGGCTTTATTGGCTGCCGGGGAATGGACGGGATTGTCGAAAGTCTTTGCTCAATCTACCTCGCAGTCTAAAAACGGTTATTCAAACGGAAATAATCCATCGGGGAATATGGAATACAGAAACCTCGGAGGACTGGCCGTATCAGCCATCGGTCTGGGCTGCCTGCCGATGGTAGGCTATTATGGCGGGAAATATGAAAAAAGGGATATGATTGCCTTGATCCGGCGTGCTTACGACAAGGGTGTGACCTTTTTCGATACGGCGGAGGTGTATGGACCTTATACCAGCGAAGAGTGGGTCGGCGAAGCACTCGCCCCGTTCCGTGACAAGGTAAAAATCGGTTCGAAGTTCGGCTTCGGCGTGGAGGAAGGCAAGCCGACCGCACTCAACAGCCGACCCGACCATATCCGCCGTGCGGTGGAAGGGTCGCTCCGGCGGTTGCGTACAGACCGTATCGACCTCTTGTACCAACACCGTGTCGATCCGAACGTGCCGATGGAAGAGGTCGCCGGCACGGTCAAGGATTTGATGCAGGAGGGAAAGGTATTGCACTGGGGACTGTCGGAAGCCAGCGCACGCTCCATCCGTCGCGCCCATGCCGTATGTCCTTTATCAGCGGTACAGAGCGAATATGCTATCTGGTGGCGAGAACCAGAAACGAAGATATTTCCGACGCTTGAAGAACTGGGCATCGGTTTCGTTCCCTATTGCCCGTTGGGACGTGCTTTCCTTACCGGGGTAATCGACGGGAACAGCCGCTTCAAACAGGGAGACCGCCGATGGAACCTGCCGCAATTCACGCCCGAAGCCTTAAAGCACAATATGCCGCTTGTCGCCCTTGTCCGCAAATGGGCGGAACGCAAAGGCATCACCCCGGCGCAGTTCGCCCTCGTGTGGATGCTTTCGCGCAAGGCGTGGATAGCCCCGATACCCGGCACGACCAATCCCGGCCATCTGGATGATTTTCTCGGTGCGGCAACCGTTCGTCTCACTCCCTACGAAATGGAAGAGTTCGACAAGGAATATGCTGCAATCGACCTTATGGGGCACCGTGCCGACCCGTTTACCGAAAGCCAAATCGACAAATAAAGAGTATAAATGATGAAAAAGTTTTTATTGATTCCGTTTTTATTGCTTGCCGTCTTGTCCATGGCGGCTTGCGGAGGCGGTTCTGACGAGCCGTTCACTCCTGAACAGCCCGAACAGCCGGAAAATCCGGGCAGCGGTGATGATTCCGATGATAATCCCGACACGCCTGTTCCCGGTGGGAACGGTCGCTACCTTGTTCTTTATGCTTCCCGCACGAACAATACCGAACGTGTGGCGCAACTGATTCAGACGACACTCGACTGCGACATGCTTGAAGTGGAGCCGGAAACGGCATACGACAATGATTACAACTCCATGTTGGAACGGTCGCAAGAAGAACTGGCTGCCATCCGTCAGGGCAATTATCCGTCTGTCAAAACCTCGATGGAGAGTTTTGACGATTACGACATCGTATTCGTCGGTTATCCAATCTGGTACGGCAGTATGGCGACACCGATGCAAACATTCCTGCATTCCCATGCCTCCAAACTTGCCGGAAAACAAATCGCCCTGTTCGCCACCAGCGGCAGCAGCGGCATTTCCGCTTCGGTCAGCGAGGCCCGTAGCCTTTGCCCCGATGCGACAATCATCGACCGTACCCTATTACTGACCTCTTCAGGTCTTTCGCAAATGGCGACACGTGTCCCATCATGGCTTGAAGAAATCGGAGCGAGCCGTGAAGAATCGGAAACACCGGACGAAACATCTCTGAAAATGAAGATCTCGGTTGGCGACCGCACGATTACCGCCACGATGGAAGACAATGCGGCAGGCCGGGATTTCCTCTCCCGTCTGCCGTTGGAGGCTACGCTGAACGACTACAACAACACGACCGAGAAAATATTTTATCCCGATCCGGCTCTGACGACCGAAGGCGTGACACGCGGTTGTGCACCCACGCCAGGCGACATCACGATTTATGCGCCGTGGGGCAACGTGGCGATTTTCTGCAAGAACTGGTCACATAGCAACGACCTGATTAAAATAGGCCGTATCGACGGCAATGACATCGAAGCTCTGAATATCGGAGGAGATATAACAGTAAAATTTGAAAGGCAATAAGTATGACGATAGAAGATTTCAAGACATACGTAAAGACACGGAAGCCTCTTGATACGGAGGAAATACACCGTTTTATGGACGAGATGAGCAACGAAGCCCGTCGCGTCACTTTCCGTCTGAATACGGCTTATCATACGCCGGATGAAGTACGTGGACTGTTATCCAAACTGTTCGGCTATGAAGTTCCGCAATCATTGCGCGTTTTTCCACCCCTCTATGCGGATTTCGGTAAAAACATCACCGTAGGCGAAAATGTGTTTATCAACGCCTGCTGTCATTTTCAAGACCACGGTGGAGTCATGATAGGCGACGGATGCCAGATAGGTCATAATGTGGTCTTTGCCACGCTCAACCACGGTCTTGCACCAGAAGAACGAAAATCCACTTATCCTGCACCTATCGTATTAGGCAGGAATGTGTGGGTTGGCTCGAACGCCACCATTCTGCAAGGCGTGACCATCGGTGACAATGCCGTTATTGCGGCAGGCGCGGTCGTTACGAAAGACGTAGCGGCAGGTACGGTCGTGGGCGGCGTCCCGGCACGGTTCATCAAGAATATTAACAACAAGTAATAACTTAAAAACAAGTCGATTATGTTAGGCAATTTCACTTTTCACAATCCCACGAAACTATACTTCGGAGAAAACTCATTGGAGAATTTGAGTAAAGAATTAGGCAAGTACGGAGAAAAAGTCATGTTAGTGTACGGCGGCGGCTCCATCCGCAAGAACGGCATCTACGACGCAGTGCTGGCGGAGCTGCGCAAAGCGGGCAAGCAGACGGTCGAACTGTCTGGTGTCATGCCCAACCCCACCATCGAGAAGGTGATGGAGGGCGTGGCACTCGCAAGGAAAGAGGCGGTGGATTTTATCCTTGCCGTCGGCGGCGGGTCTGTCTGCGACTATTGCAAGGCGGTGGCAGGCTCCGCGTACTGCGAACATGACCCGTGGGAATATTATTTCAACAACTGGGGCGAAATGACCTGCCGGTGGATTCCTGTCGGCTGCGTGCTCACGATGGCTGGAACGGGGTCGGAAATGGACAGTTGTTCCGTCATTTCCAAACACAGCAAAAACCGGAAGAAGTTCTATTATTTCCGCAATCCGGATTTCTCCATTCTCAATCCCGCTTACACTTATACCGTGCCCAAGCACCATACGGTGGCAGGCATTTACGACATCATGTCGCACATATTGGAACAATATCTTTCGGGAACGGACGACAACACGACCGACTACATCGCCGAAGGGCTGATGCGCTCCCTCGTTGTCAGCTCCCGGAAAGTGCTCGGCAATCCGGAGGATTACGAAGCACGCAGCAACATCATGTGGACTGCGACATGGGCTTTGAACGGGCTTCTCGCCTGCGGGAAGCCCACCGACTGGATGGTTCACATGCTGGGACAGGCCGTAGCCGCCTATACCGACGCTACCCACGGGCATACGCTCTCGGCTGTCAGCGGGGCTTACTACCGCCTGCTCATCGGGCGTTCCGAAGAGGCGGTGAAGAAATTCCGCCAACTGGCGACCGCCGTGTGGGATATTGTCCCGACCGGAAAGACGGACAAGGAAATCGCGTTGGAAGGACTCGCACGGATGGAGGCATGGATGCGGGAACTGGGACTGGCGATGGACATCACGGCTTGCGGTGCCGATGCGTCGCAGCTCGAAGGAATGGCCGATGCGTGCCCCATCAACGAAAGCGGCTACGTTGTCCTTACCCGTGAGGATGTGATCGAAGTGTTGCGTCAAAGCCTTTAATACCATTTTGAGGATGAGAAAATCAATAGGAATCATCTTGTTTCTCTCCCTTTTGTTATCGTGCAATACGCAACCGGCAAAGGAGGGAAACAAACAAAACAGTACGGAAATGGAAAAGAAGAATATCGGAAACCTGCTTGCCCTCTATCCCAAACCGATGACCGTTGTCGGTGCGGAGGTTGAGGGCAAAGTGAACTGGCTCGTTGTAGGGCATACGGGCATCATCGGCCACGACCGGATTCTCGTGAGCATGAGCAAAAACCATCATACCAATCAAGGGATAAGGAAGTCGAAGAAGCTCTCCATCAACCTTGTCAGTCGTGAAATGCTGCCGAAAGCCGACTATGTGGGCAGCGTGAGCGGCGCATCGGTCGATAAATCGAACGTATTCGACTATCATTGGGGAGAGAACGGCACGCCCGTAATCGACGCCTCGCCGCTGACGATGGAGTGCGACGTAGTGGACATCTACGAAACCGAAGGCTTCGACAACTTCATCTGCTCCGTCGCTAACACTTACGCTGCACCCGAAGTGCTTGACGGCAACGGGAAACTCGATTATACACGGTTGAAACCCGTGCTGTTCGAGTTTCCGACCTATTCCTACATCGCCACTGGAGAGATTATCGGCAAATGCCTGAACTTGGACAAGCAGCCGGGAATGTGCGCCAAGGAGCCGATGACCGCCGACGGTATCGTGCGCCTGTCGAAAATCGAGGTTTACCCGCAGCATCTCGACGAGTACATGAAATACGCGACCGAGGTGGGCGAAGTCTCCCTGCGTACCGAACCGGGCGTATTGACGATGTACGCAGTCAGCGAAAAGGAGAATCCCTGCAAGGTAACCATCCTCGAAACTTATGCGAGCCGTGAAGCCTACGAGAAGCATATCGCTTCCGAACATTTCCAAAAATACAAGCAGGGGACGCTGCACATGGTCAAGTCGCTGGTGTTGTCTGACCAGACGCCGCTCAATCCCGCGAACCGAATCAATAACTTCATTCAAAAAGAATCATGAACCGAATTATTTTAATTTCAGTATTCACCGTTTTAACATTTAATGTTATGGCACAGGAAAAGATAGTACAGACAGCAGGGCGCGATCAGTTAGGCGGGTTCGCCCCGAAATTCGCAGAACTCAACGACGACGTCCTTTTCGGCGAGGTATGGAGCCGCACCGACAAGCTCGGTCTTCGCGACCGCAGCTTGGTGACGATTACCTCGCTCATCAGTCAAGGTATCACAGACAACTCGCTGACATATCATTTGCAGTCGGCGAAGAACAACGGTATCACCCGCACCGAAATCGCCGAAATTATCACGCATATCGGTTTTTACGCGGGTTGGCCGAAGGCATGGGCGGCATTCCGTCTGGCGAAAGAGGTATGGGCGGAAGAGACGACCGGAGAGGATGCAAAAGCTGCATTCCAACGCGAAATGATTTTCCCCATCGGTGAACCCAACACGGCGTATGCCCAATATTTCACCGGCAACAGTTACCTCGCACCGGTTTCGCGTGAGCAGGTGAATATTTCCAACGTGACTTTCGAGCCTCGCTGCCGCAACAACTGGCACATCCATAAAGCCACGAAAGGCGGCGGACAGATGCTTATCGGTGTGGCCGGGCGCGGCTGGTATCAGGAAGAGGGCAAACCGGCGATAGAGATTTTGCCCGGAACGGTCATTCACATTCCGGCCAATGTAAAGCACTGGCATGGTGCGGCAGCCGACAGCTGGTTCGCGCATCTGGCGTTCGAGATTGCAGGCGAAAACGCTTCCAATGAATGGCTGGAACCCGTTACCGACGAAGAGTATGACAAACTTAAATAATCAGCCGCATGTATAGATTTTTATTGATATTGCTGTCGGTGGTCGGCATGGCTACCGCCACCGGCGCACAACAAAGACAGGATATGAACAAAGGAGGATCAAACCATAAAATATTGGTAGCCTATTTCTCGGCGACGGGAACGACGGCACGAGCGGCCGAAAAACTGGCGAATGTTACGGGTGGAGAGCTTTATGCGATTGTGTCTGCACAACCCTATACGAGTGCCGACCTCGACTGGAATGACAAGCGGTCGCGCAGTTCGGTAGAGATGAACGACCCTAAATCGCGTCCGGCAATCAAAGGCAGAAAGGAAAACATCGCCGATTACGATGTCATCTTCATCGGTTATCCCATCTGGTGGGACCTCGCGCTGCGCATTATCAATACGTTCATCGAAAGCCACGACCTGAAGGGCAAAACAGTCATCCCGTTCGCCACATCCGGAGGCAGCACGCTCGCGGGCAGCGCGGCGGCGTTGAAGAAAACCTATCCCGCGCTGAACTGGAGAGAGGGACGCCTGCTTAATCGTGCCGATGAGAAAAGCATTCGCAACTGGGTAGATAACTGCAAGCTATGAAAAGAAGAAAGATTCGCAGTTTAAGCGTCAGTGAAATAGGCATGGGCTGTATGGGATTCTCCCACGGATACGGCCAAGTACCGGGCGCAGGATATGCCGAAGAAGCCATTCGGGAAGCGTTCGGCTATGGATGCAATTTTTTCGATACGGCAGAAGGATACGGGAAGGAGCTTTATTATCCCGGACATAACGAGGAGATTGTCGGGCGTGCGGTCAGAGGCTTTCGCAATGAGGTTGTGATTGCCACAAAACTGCATATCCGGCCTGAGGCGGTTGAAGATTGCGGCTCCGTTTATGCTGCCATCCGCCGCCACCTTGAACGCTCGTTAAAGAATTTGCAGACCGATTACGTGGACTTGTACTATCTGCACCGCATCAACATGGAGGTGGACTATCTGGAGGTCGCCCATGCGATGGGCAGGCTCATTCAAGAGGGACTTGTCCGCGAATGGGGCATTTCGGCGGTGGACAAGGCTCAACTTGAAGCGGCGCATGCCGTAACGCCCGTAGGTGCCGTGCAGAATATCTACTCTATGGTGGAGCGCACTTCTGAAAAAGATGTCATTCCTTTTTGCGTGGGAAACGGGATTGCTTTTGTGCCGTTCTCACCTGTCGCCAGCGGACTTTTATCCGGAAAAATTACACCGGATACGGAGTTCGGTCAGGTCGATGACGTGCGTGTATGGGTTCCACAACTGAAGCGGGAGAACATAACCGGCAATATGCCCATTGTCGAAATGCTCAGGAGTTTTGCCGCAGAAAAGCAGGCGACTCCAGCGCAGGTCTCTTTGGCTTGGATGCTCCGTAAATATACGAATGTCGTGCCCATTCCCGGCTCGAAGAACAAAGAGCGCATCATGGAGAATCTGCGGGCGTGCGAAATGCAACTGACAGATGAAGAGTTCGACAGGCTGGATTCCGAACTCGACAGATTGCCGGTATATGGCATACGCGGTCATGCGGAGACCGAACAGACTTCATTCGGAAACAACTGGTTAAAACTAAAATAATTCAAGCATGAAAAGAATTCTGATTTTAGGAGCATCCGGGACATTCGGGAAAGCTCTTGTCGAGAAGCTGAGCAATGACGAAGAGTGTCATCTGACGCTTGCATCCCGTCATGCCTCGGCTTGCTACCACGAAAGTGAGCGATGCCATGTCGTCGATTGTGACGCCATGAAAGCGGATGATTTGCAGCAGGCGATGGCGGGTTGCCATGTGGTGTATTGCGCCATATCGGGCGACGATTTACCCGTTATCGCTGAAAAAACGGTATCAGCCATGAAGAAAGCCGGTTTACGCCGTATTATCTTTATGGGAGCCGTGGGAATCTACGATGAGATTCCGGCGGACATGGACGATGAAGACAATGTTAGAAACAATCCCGACCAAATACCCAACCGCAAAGCGGCGGATATTGTGGAAAACAGCGGTCTGGATTACACGGTACTTCGTCCGGGGTATTTACGGGACGGGGATAAGGATGATTTCACATTGACTTTCAAAGGCGAACAAGCGAAAGGATATGTTTCGACCATCCCCTCCGTTGTCGGGCTTGCCGTTCGTCTTATACATGATGACACGCTCTATGTCCGTCAAAGCGTGAGTATTACCCGTGATATGTCTGATACGGAAAAACTTTGATTCACTATGGAAATACGTTTTGAAAATAAAGTGGCATTTATTACGGGTGCGGCTGGCGGTATCGGTTATGCCGCCGCACGGATGTTTGCCGAAGCCGGTGCGTCGGTTATCATGGCCGATTTGGATAGTCGGGTAACAGACCGTGCCAAGGAACTGGAAGCGGAAGGACATAACGCCATCGGTATCAGGTGCGACGTATCGGACGAGGCACAAGTGAAAGCGGCTGTCGAAAAGGCGGTCGCTGTTTTCGGCAAGTTGGATATAGCCTATAATAACGTGGGCATACATGCCGCCGTGCGGGAAGATCTGGCGGAAACCGAAGGCTGGGATTTCGACCGGGTAATTTCGGTCAATCTGCGTGGCGTGTGGAACTGTATGAAGTACGAACTTGTCGAGATGAAAAAGCACGGCAAGGGAGCCATCGTGAACTGCTCGTCGCAGGGTGGTCTGGTAGGCATCCCCTGCATCGGGGCTTACAACGCCTCGAAGCACGGTGTACTGGGACTGACCAAATCGGCGGCGTTGGAGTATGCCCGGCAGGGAATCCGCATCAACGCTATCTGCCCCGGCACCTGCGAGACACCGATGGTACGTCAGGCCATCGAGCAGTCGCCCGACCACATGGCACGTGTCATCGACGCCATCCCGTTGGGGCGTGTCGGCAAGGCAGAAGAAATCGCTTCGATGGTGCTGCTCCTTTGCAGCGACTATGCCGGCTTTGCCATCGGACAGACTTGGGCGATGGACGGAGGATATACGGCGATGTGATAAACAATAAATAGAATGAGAAACAGATTGAAAACAATCCTTGCCATTGCCTTTGTATGGGGGATGGCAATTCAAACAAACGCACAGGAAATGAATAAAGTACCAACTGTAAAACTGAACAACGGCATGGAAATGCCGCAATTGGGAGTCGGCACGTTCTTGGTCAAGGATGATGCCGCAGAAAGAGTATGCCATGCAATCAAGGTCGGGTTCCGCCTGATCGACACGGCACAGGGCTACGGAAACGAGAAAGAGGTGGGCGAAGGCATACGCCGGAGCGGAATAGACCGCCGAGAGCTGTTCATTACCACGAAAGTGAACACTACGGAAATGCGAGGCGGCACCGTGCGGCAGTCGCTTGACAAAAGTCTTGCCGACCTCGGAACGGACTACATCGACCTCGTACTCATCCACTGGCCCGTAAAAGGACATATCAAGGAGACTTGGCAGATATTGGAGGAATACGTGGACAAGGGGAAAATCCGCAGTATCGGCGTGAGCAACTTCAACCCGCACCATCTCGACGAGTTGCTGGAGTATGCACGCATACGTCCCGTCGTCAATCAAATCGAGATCGAGCCGTACATGACCCAGCACGATGTCGTGGGCTATACGTTCCGCAAGGGTATTCAGGTGGAAGCATGGGGACCGTTGGGACAGGGCGTTACCGGCGTGCTCGATGACCCTGCAATCGGCGAGATTGCCGCCCGGCACGGTAAATCTGCCGCACAGGTCATCCTGCGTTGGCACATGCAGCGCGGGCTGGTCACCATTCCCCGCTGCGACAACGATGCGTACACGGACGAGAATATCCGTATCTTCGACTTCGAGCTTTCGCCTTCCGAAATGGAGATTATTACCGGTCTGAACCGCAACCAACGTGCGTATGAACAGAACGACCCGGATAATTTCCCGTGGTAACCGATAAATCATATCGGGGTATCAGTTGGCGGAAACAGAACTATGCGTCACACGCATTTCCTGTTGCCTGACTTGAATAATATCAGAAGTGGCAGACCATCTATCAAAGTGGTTAAATGAAAAAAGTTGAACTGATACGGACAGAAGAAAATTCATAAAGACTGTCGGTGCAGCAGCCGGAGCAACCCTGCTTTCCGGAGTCGGGATAGCGAAGGCAGCCGAATTGTTGAACGATAAAACGGATAAGAAAATGAAAATAGTAGTATTGACAGGAAGTCCGCGCCGGAACGGGAATACCAATCATTTGGCCGGACAATTCATCAAGGGTGCGGAAGAAGCCGGACACGAGGTGTACCATTTCGATTGCGCCCAGCACAAGGTTTCTTCCTGCATCGCCTGCAACCGTTGCGGAATGAACGGTCAGTGTATATTCAACGACGATTTCGGGCAGCTTCGTCCGCACCTTGTGACCGCCGATATGGTGGTATTCGCCACGCCAATGTATTACTTCGGATTCTCTTCGCAGCTCAAAGCCGTGATAGACCGCTTCTATGCGCTCAACGGGCAGGTCAAGGGAAGCGAGAAACGGTCGGCCTTGCTGATGGCATACGCTGATACAGCTGCGGAAGAAGCCGAGCCGATGCTCTCGCATTACCATACGCTGCTCCGGTATTTAGGATGGAAAGACTGTGGAACGGTCGTGGCGGAGGGAATGTGGCCGACGGGTGCGGTGAATGACACGGAATACAGTCGACAGGCTTACGAATTAGGACGTAAATGTTTCGGGTAATCATGCTACGGATTCATGTAACGATGCAATACGTTGGTTATAGAGCAGATATATCGAATTAAAACAAAACCAATATGATAACGCCCTTATTTATCGGCGGTCTGGGTATGCAGGAAATGCTACTGATCGCATTGGTCGTGCTGCTGTTCTTCGGTGGCAAGAAGATTCCCGAACTGATGAAAGGTCTCGGCAAGGGAGTACGTTCGTTCAAGGAAGGGATGAACAATATGGAGAAAGAGATCGAGGAGGAACCGGTGAAAAAAGAATAAGCGGATGGCGGCTGATACAGACAAACAATCTTTCTGGGAACATCTCGACGTGCTGCGGGCGGCTATCGTTAAGAGCCTGCTCGTGGCTGTCGTGTTCGGCGTGGCAGCATTCTGCTTCAAAGAAGAGCTGTTCGCAGTCATCCTCGCGCCCAAAGATGCAGACTTCATTACCTACCGCCTGCTCTATTCGCTCGGCGGTCTGGTGACGGAATCCGGTGCGCCGGATTTTCTCGTGAAGCTCATCAACACGGGACTGGCTGGGCAGTTCATCATCCACATGAAAGCCGCACTATGTGCAGGTGTTCTCTGTGCATCGCCATACATCCTCTACCAGTTGTTTCGCTTCGTATCGCCTGCTTTATATGTTAATGAGCGGAAATATGTGGTGCAGGTGGTCGGAGGCGGCTATGCTATGTTCGCCTTGGGTGTGGCGGTCAGCTACTTTCTGATTTTCCCGCTGACGTTCCGTTTCTTGGAAACCTATCAGGTCAGCGGTGAAGTGGAAAACATGATTGCCTTGCAATCCTACATTTCCACGCTGATGACCATGTCGTTGGCAATGGGGCTTGTTTTTGAGATACCAATTCTATCGTGGCTGTTCGCCAAACTGGGATTCCTGTCGGCCGATTTTATGCGCAAATACCGCAAACACGCCATCGTGGTTATTCTTGTGGTGGCAGCTATTATTACGCCGACTTCAGATGTATTTACGCTTTCGCTCGTGAGTCTTCCGATATGGATATTATATGAAACGAGTATTCTACTCGTGAGTAAGATTCATAATTAGTGCTATCATGTGGTTAAAATTAAAAATATCTTTCGGTTATGCCGTCTTGGTCCTGCTGTTGGCATTCATCGTCTATCAGTTCCGTCAGGAGCAGATGCAAAGACACACGCTGCGCAAGGAGGAGAAGGAGCTGGTGGCGATACACCGCCTGGCTGAAAAGAGCTACATCGGTCTATTGGACCTCTCCACCCATGCCGAGATTGCCGTCATATGGAATGATGACGACCTGAGGGAATACAGCCGCAAACGCCGTGGGGTTTGTGACAGCCTGCAGCTTCTGAAGGAATATGTCCATACCCCGTTACAGAAAAGCCATATCGATTCGTTATGTCTCCTTCTTTGGAACAAGGAACTCCTTCTTGCCAAGGCGATGCATACCTTCAATGAGCTGCAAGGTATAGGTGACATTGTGCAGGAAAGCATCCCGGCCATTGTATCGACAGCCCGGAAACAGGCTGCGCGGCAAAAGGAAAATACGGTTTCTCCGGGAACCGGTGAGAGAGATACTCCCAAAAAGAAAAGAAGCATTTGGGATATCTTCCGTAGAAAAGAAAACAAATCCGCTTACCTGCAACAGAGGGAAGAGACCGAACGTAAACGGCAGTCATTATCCGCCACCCCTCCAACCGGGACGACAACACGCATGCTCCGCTCCCTGAATGAGAGGGTCGCCCTGGAACAGGCCGAAAGGCAGGCCCGGCTACTGGCACAGATGGACAGCCTGTACACCGGCAGTGTGGAGCTGAACGGGAGGATGAACAATATGGTCTCCGAATTTGAGCGGGAGAACAACGAGCGTTTTACCGCACGCTACAAGGCCTTTGTCCTTGAACGTGACAACTCCTACTATATGGTAGTCGGCCTCGCCCTGTCCGTCTCCCTGCTGGCGATCATGCTGTATACCATCATCCACCGGGATCTGAACCGTCGTCTCCGGTACGAAAGGGAGCTTGAACAGTCCGACAGGAGGAATCGGGAACTGCTCCGCTCACGCAAGGAATTGATGGCCTCGGTGGCCCACGATCTGCGCGCCCCGCTGGCGGCCGTCAAAGGCTGCGCGGAGCTGTTGCCCTCGGAAAGCGACGTCAGCCGCAGGCCCGGCTATCTGGACAACATCCTGCACTCGTCCGATTACATGCTCGGCCTGGTAAACACGCTGATGGAATACCACCGGATGGATGAAGGCGGGGTCCGTTCCAATGACACGCTCTTCAGCCTGAAGGTCCTGTTCGAGGAAATAGCGGACGGCCATCGGCTTGCCGCCAGGCAGAAGAACCTAATGTTCACCGTATCCTTCTCCGGTCTGGACACCATCGTCTGCTGTGACGGCTCGCATATCCGGCAAATAGCCGACAACCTGCTGTCCAACGCCCTGAAGTTTACGCCCCACGGGGAGGTGCGCCTTGAGGCGGAATACCTGTATGGGGAACTTTGCATCTCTGTCCGGGATACCGGCGTGGGAATAAGCGCAGAAGAGAAAGAACGGATATTCGGGGCGTTCGAAAGGCTGGACAACGCGCGTGGCATTCCAGGGTTCGGACTGGGGCTGGCGATCACGGCCCGGCTCGTGTCTGAAATGCGGGGCCGTGTGGAGGTAAAGAGCGTCCCCGGTGAAGGCAGCCGCTTCTCCGTTTTCCTTCCCGTGCCATCGGCCGGACAGTCCGCCCCTCTGGAAGAGAAGGTGTTTCCGACCTGTGAACCGCCCGGCGGCATCCGTGTGCTGGTCATGGATGACGACCGCATCCAGCTGGAGATCACCCGGGAGATGCTCTCCCACAGCCGGATTCACTGTGACTGCTGCATGGATGTCCGGGAACTGATGGACTGCCTGAAAAGGCAGGAGTATGATCTTCTGCTGACCGACATACAAATGCCCGGTGCGGACGGCTTCTCGGTCCTTGAATTGCTGAGGGACTCGAACATCCCCCGGGCGAGGGAGATTCCGGCCATAGCCGTCACGGCACATTCCGGTAGGGAAGAGGAATATCTCTCCGCAGGTTTCGCCGGATATATCCATAAGCCTTTCTCTGCAGAAAGGCTGGTAACCGCCATCATGGGGGGCATAAAAGGGAATGGGAAAGAGTGGAGGCCGGACTTCTCCCTCCTGCTTGCCGGAGAGGACAACCGGCAGGAAATGCTGGGGCTGTTTGTCAGTGAGAGCCGCAAGGACATCGACAGGCTGTCAGCCGCCGTGAAAGAAAAGGACAGCCGGGAAATCATTTCCATCCTCCACAGGAACCTGCCGTTGTGGGAGACGGTACGTCTGGACTATCCGGTGGCGGTTCTGAGAGTGCTGGTCAAATCCGACGCGGGCCAATGGGAGGATAAGGAATATGTGAAAATAGAAAAAATAATCGGTGCCGTCAGGGAACTGATATCCTATGCGGAACTGATGCGGAAAGAGAGACAGGAATGAAAACGATACTTATTTTGGAAGATGACGTGATTTTTAGCCGCAGCATCGGCAACTGGCTGAAGAAGAAGGGGATGGCGACCGAACATGCTACGACGCTGTCAGCTGCCCGCAAGGCCCTTTCCGCAAGGGAATTCGACCTTGTCCTTGCAGATCTCCGCCTGCCGGACGGGAACAGTACCTCCCTGCTGGAATGGATGAACGAGAGGTTCTACGCCACCCCGTTCCTTATCATGACCAACTACGGGCAGGTGGAGAACGCGGTGGAAGCCATGCAGCTGGGGGCGGCCAACTACCTGTGCAAGCCCGTCCAGCCGGACAAGTTGCTGGAAGCTATCGGAAAGATATTCAGCCGTTCTCGGAATGACGGGAGTGAGTTCTACCGCGGGGAGAGTGCCAAAGCGCGGGAAATGTACCGGTTAGTGGGGCTGGTGGCACGTTCCGACATTTCCGTGCTCATTCGGGGAGCCTCCGGTACGGGAAAGGAGCATATCGCCCGCGAACTGCATGAACAAAGCCACCGTAGGAACAAGCCTTTTGTCCCGGTGGACTGCGGAACCATTACCGGCGATCTTGCCAAATCTGAATTTTTTGGGCACCGCAAGGGGACGTTCACCGGAGCCTACGGTGACAGGTGCGGACTGTTCCAGACGGCTGATAGGGGTACGCTGTTCTTGGATGAGATCGGCAACCTTTCCCCCGAGACACAGATGCTCCTGTTGCGTGCCCTACAGGAAAGACGCTACAAGCCCGTCGGCTCTACCCGGGAATACGCCTTTGATGTCCGTCTGGTAGCCGCCACGAATGAAAACCTGGAGAGGGCGATATCCGAAGGGCGTTTCCGGGAGGACCTGTTCCATCGCCTGAACGAGTTCACCATCAATGTCCCCCCTCTCTCGGAATGCGGGGAGGACATACTTCCGTTGGCGGAGTTCTTTATGAAGCATTTTTCTGAAAAGCACCGTAAGCCCATACGCGGTTTCAACAGTCTGGCTGCGGTCTCATTACAAAAATATCCCTGGCCCGGCAACATACGCGAACTGAAAAACTGCATCCAACGTGCTGTCCTGCTCTCTGCAGACGGATGGATCTCACTGGAGGGGCTGAATCTGGACCTCACTGTTGGACGGGAGGAAACCGCTTCTCTCTCAGAAGAGGAGAAAGAAAAACGTCTGCTTCTCAAGACCCTTGAAGAGGCAGAGGGCAACCGTGCCCGTACGGCCAGGATGCTCGGTATCAGCCGGACCTCCTTGTACGAGAAATTAAAAAAATACCGGATTATATGAGCGGGCCAGCATTCTTCCAAAAGGAGGAAGTGAAATCAGATACTCTCTTTAAGGTTGATTGTAAGTCAATTAAAAATAGAAAATGATTGTTTTTTTAGACAATAAAGTGTATATTTGCATTGAAAGAATCGTTCTTTGACTGGTGCAAAGGAAAACAGAATATTGTAATTTGCTCGTTTCTAAATCGTTACCTACTTAGTGATAAGTAGAGTATAACTGTTTAATATTCAACTATATAGAGAATGTACAATGTTTTCCGACATGGAATGTTATATGTTTTTGAATACCAGCTTTCTTTATCCATGCTTTAAGAGGATATCCAGTCATGCAACGTCGCAGTTCTTTGAACACTTTACCTGTACCCGGTTCTCCACAAAGTGCGTATGCTTCATAACTGATAGGTAGTAAGGCTTCTGTCTGTGTCTTTTGCGTACGAAGACGAATACAATGTCCCAGATCGGGGGCTGTGCATAAGTTTTCCCACTTAAGATTCAATATATCACTGATGCGTAATCCGGTAAGACATGAGAAAAGGGATGCATTTCTTAATACAGGTATATCGCATGGAGTTGAAGCCAGAGTCTTTAATTCATCTTGTGTTAAAAACTCTTTATGAATATCCCTACTTTCTATCTTTTCAAGAAAATCATTGGGATTTTCACGTAAATATTTATCTCTATATGCAAGTTTTAAAACTCCTCTGAATAATGAGAAATAACTGGTAGCTGAATTACGGGAAACCATTTTATCTGTATGCTTTAGTTGCCTTGCATGGAGAAGATAATCTCGGAAGCGGTTACATAGGTCAACAGTGATTTCTCCAAACATACATTTGCCATTGACAAATTTCTCAAAGTGCAGATAAACGATATGCCATTTATGATCTTTCTTACGGCATACTTCTTTGAAATATGCCATAAAATCGGCTCTCATTTTGTGTCTGTCCATAAATCCAAATTCTTCATTGATTACAGCCTCTTGTCGGCGGCATCTGATAAGTTCGGCTTTAGCTAGGATTTCATTATTGTAATCTAGTTCAATTGCATTCTTTGGGGTTGCATAAATGTAAAATCCTAAATATTCACGTCTGCTCAGTTTCATTGTTTAAGGATTACGTACAGCAGGGTAGTAGTCCAAGTAAAGAGAGATTCGTCCGTTTCTTATAGGGCGTTGTCTTAATGTTACAGTAGTACATGTTTGTTGTCTCATAATATATAATGTATTAAAATTTATATTCAGGTTTAATTCTTATTGTAGTGATAGCAAAATAAACAAGTGTATTTCTGGTGATGTGGTTATCTTAAAGTTAACCACAGGATAACCAGTAAATAGTATTAAATCGAAGGTGGAGCAAGCAGATCATCAAGCTCTTTGCGCGATATCTTGATATATTTTCCTTCCTGCACTTTACTGATATGATGCCATTTTACATAGTGATACAATTGGTCACGTGTGAGATTGTATTTTTCCATAGCTTCGGCTGTCGTATAATATTCAGGTTCAGCCTTAGCAAGATCTTTGGCAATATCTACATGCTTTTTGGAATAGAATACCTGTCGCTTGATTTTTTTCTTTGGAATAGCAAATCGGGAAACAAAAGAATATATAGCACTTGTTGTCATGCCAAACTTTTTCCGATGCAGCATATTCACATCACTGATTATCAGTGACCATTCATCTTAATCGGTACAACCTCACTTCTGACAAGTTCACAGGAAATGGGGACAAATGCAAGTCGTTGTCTTTCACTGATTTGCACATACGCCTTGTACCGCCTCTCTCCAGCCCATTTATGGAATGTCCACCATCAGTTTCAAAGCCCTGACCGATAGGACATTCCCGCATGGATGTTACAGAACGCTTGTGAAGACAAAGGTAGTGTTTTTCTTTGGATTTCGGTGATTTGCGGGGAATTTTTTTGTTGATTCGCTCCGAAAAATGTGCACTTCTTGGTGACATTCGTTCCGAAAAGTGTAACAAACCTTGCATATTCGCTTGAAAAAATGTATTTTTGCGTTGAGTTAATCGTGGAAAACTATGCTTAAAAGAAAGATAGAAACATATTTGGCCGAATGGAAGGAGGCAAAGGACAGGAAGCCTCTTGTGATAAAGGGCATCCGCCAATGCGGAAAGACATACATTGTGCAGAAGTTCGCAAAGGAGAATTATGAGAGTGTGGTCTATATGAACTTCATTCTTGAACCGGACAAGAAGTCGGCCTTTACGGGCAACATAGATGTAGATACTATCATACTCAACCTCTCGGCTTTGATTCCCGGCAGTCGTTTCATCAAAGGAAAGACTTGCATTATCCTTGATGAGATACAGGAATGTAAGGAAGCGAGGACTGCCTTGAAGTCGTTTCATATAGATGGCCGCTTCGATGTTATTGCCACAGGCTCGCTTTTAGGCGTGAAGGGTTACGGCAAAAGCAAGAAGAAAAACGAGGAAGAAGGACAAGATTCTGTCCCCGTGGGATATGAAACGGTCATAGACATGTATCCTTTGGACTTCGAGGAATTTCTTTGGGCAAACGGTATCAATGATGCAGTGATTGACTCCGTCAGAGCTTGCTTCGAGAACGAAACCACCGTCCCCGATGGTATTCACAAGGCGATGATGGAGCTACTGTATAGATACGTCATTGTTGGCGGTCTGCCCGAAGTGGTGAACTGCTTCCTTGAAACGAAGAACATCGAACTTATATATAAGGTACAGCGTAACCTCATTGCCGAATACGAAGAGGATATGGTGAAGTATGCCGATGATTCCGACAAGCCCCATATCCGTGAATGCTTTGAGTCCATCCCAACGCAATTAGCCAAAGAGAACAAGAAATTCCAGTATTCCGTAGTCAAGAAAGGCGGACGGGCCTCGCAATACATGGGTAGCATCCAATGGTTGGAGGATGCCGGGATAGTTCAACGGTGCTACAACACATCCATAACGGAACTGCCTTTGGACGGCAATGCCATCAAAGATTGTTTCAAGGTATATACCATCGACATAGGTATTCTGATGGCCATGCTCAATTATGGTACACAAATAGACATTCTTAAAGGCAACCTTTTAGGCTACAAAGGGGCAATCTTTGAGAATCTCATGGCTGATTTCCTTTGTAAGTCCGGGCAGAGGTTGTACTACTTCCACAAAGAGAGTGGTCTCGAACTGGATTTTTTGGTAAGGTTCAAAGGCGAATGTGTTGTCCTTGAAGTGAAAGCAAAGGCTGGCAAAGCAAAAAGCATGACCACCGTTCTTAAAAACAAGGATGTGTATCACGTGAACAATGCCATCAAGTTGGGTCAATACAATGTTGGACGTGAGGGAAACATACTCACCATCCCGCTTTACATGGGATTCCTTATACAAGAAAAACTTACGGATGCGATTATTCCGGATGTGGATTTGAGTTTACTGACAACAATTTAATTACATAGATTATGGCAAAGCAGATATTGGCAGGGGGCAAAGAGCAGAGTTTGAACGAGGTAGCCCACTACCTTATGATATACATTCCGTTTGATGAGGACATGTGCAGCTATACTGATGCGTGGCTTGGCGAGTTGTATAAAAACAGCTACCCCTTAGTTTCTAAAGGAATGTGGACGGGGGTAATAAATCTGAAGACTCACAAACTTTTGAATTGGAAGCCGGAATACGGAAGCCTATACTTCCAAGCAAAGGTGTGTGATAGCGGAACATACTTCTTGCTTGACAAAGGCAAACAGGTGATATGCAAAATCGCAGGTTATGTGCCTAACGGACTGATACCGGAAGCCGATGATTGCGGGGATTATATCCGACTTAGAATCAATCATGACGGAATGATTGAGAACTGGCCGGAGAAAGCTGACTTTTCCGAATTCACTGATGGCGCTGAGATTGTCAAGAGCATAGATACAGACATTGAAGAAGAACCGATACTTGATTGTAATCGGAAAGGACAAATACAGTGAAATCGGCAAGAAGGGATACATAAAGAATGGCAACAATGATGCAGTAAAAACGGCAACAAGCGTGCAGTGAAAATGGCAACAACAGTACAGTGTTATTGTTGAAAATAGGGAACTTTGCCTCATGATTATAGAGCAAAGGAATCATGTTACAGAGAACCCGCCAATTTTATGAACGCATGTCGATTTACACAGACATTCATTTGCTCCGTGAAAAGGAGCACCGGTCAATCCAATGGATTGCCAACTATCTTGGTTTGAACTTCAGGACAGTCCGCAAGTATCTGAAGATGAGCCTTGAGGAATATGAGAAGTATGCAGATCAATTTGGACAGAAGCCCCGTCTGCTTGAGGAGTACAAAGACTTCATAGCAGACAAACTCAGACAGTATCCCGACACGGGTGCCGCCCAGATGCACGACTGGCTGAAAGAGGCATATCCTTTCTTTCCGGAGGTCTGCCCGCGAACAATCTACAACACGGTGATGGAGGTGCGCCAAGAAGCGAACATCCCGAAAGTGTCCGTCACGGAGCGAGACTACCATGTCCTTCCGGAGTCTCCCTCCGGGCAATATGCCCAGGTTGACTTTGGTCAGAAGAAGTTGCGCAAGGGAGATGGCAAGACACAGAAAGTGTACTTCATGGCGATGCTTCTCTGCCGTAGCCGTTACAAGTACATCTGGTTCCAGGACAAACCCTTCACATCAGAGACAGCTGTCATCGCACACGAAAAAGCCTTCGAATACTTTCGTGGTATTCCCAAGGAAATAATCTATGATCAGGATGCAGTGTTCCTGTGGGACGAGAACATTGGCGACTATATTATGACCACAGTGTTCGATGCCTATGTCAAAAGTCGTCCCTTCAAACCTGTATTCTGCCGTCCCGGAGATCCGGAATCAAAGGGTAAGGTTGAAAACTGTGTCAAATACGTGAAGCAGAACTTTCTGACAAACCGACCTTACAGCGACCTGGAGACTCTTCAGGAGCAGGCCGAAGCATGGCTGAAACGGACCGGCAATGCGATGGTGCATGCAACTACGTGCAAAATACCGTTTGAGGAATGGAGTACCGAATGCAAGGACCTGTATCCCTATGTAGCGGTGTTGCTTCCGAAGGAAGATGCAGGTCATGCAGTCCTCAAGACAAACTGTGTGAGGTATAAGGGTAACATCTACTCTGTTCCCGTTGGTACATACAAGGGAAACGACACGAGGGTCAGACTGGAGGAGGATGGTGCGACTCTCATAATCAGCAGTATGTCAGGAGGCGAAATCGCACGCCACATCATGCCTGCCGGACGTGGGAACATCGTTACAAGCGACAGCCATAAGCGCGACTCGACAATAAAACTAGCGGCACTGACGGAGACTGTGACGAGTCTTTTCAGCGACAAAGAAGAGATGACTATGTACCTTTCACGAGTACGTGACCGCTATGGCCGATATATGAGGGATCAACTGATGACGGTATCCGATGCATGCGTAGGCCGCAATCAAGAGGAAATTGACAAGGCTCTCGACACCTGTATGAAGCGTGGGCTGTTCAGTGCCAACGACTTCAAAGCTGCCATAAACAGCAATGTAATCAGTTCTACGAAAGAGAAGACAGAGGTCGCTTACAAGTCGGTAGGAGATGAACGGACGACCGCAATAGCTCACTTTCAGCCAGGGAAGTCGGACTTGTCTGTATATGATAATATTGTAAGTTGCAGATGATATGGAAAAGATGGAAATAATCCGTAGCCAGGCCAGGAGGCTCAGGCTGTCATCCCTTACAGCAAACGTGTCAGATGTGCTTCTGAAAGCCCAGCGCAATACACCGAGCTATGACGACTTTCTTTCTGAAGTTCTCCAAACAGAGATAGACGGAAGGGATGAGAAACAGGTGACAATCCGTATGCGGCTAGCCAAACTCCCCGTCAATCACAATCTTGACTTGTATGACCAGACGATATCCAATGGTCTCAGTCTAGTCCAGTTGAAGCAGCTGAGGGAGCTGCATTGGTTGGAGGAAAGTTATAATATACTTCTTGCCGGTCCCAGCGGTGTCGGAAAGACCTTCATAGCATCAGGCCTGTGTTACGATGCGATAAGAAAAGGATATCGTGGAATCTTCCGCTCGATGGACAGTATCATATCCACAATCAAACGTAAAGACATCTCACCTGCGGCCAGAAAGGAGTATAAGGTGATGTGTGAAGCACAGATAGTCGTGATTGATGACATCATGAGTGTGACTGTTGACAGGGACGAGGGAAACCTGCTATTCTCCTTCATCAACTCGGTATATGAGACTACCTCCTTCATAATAACCACCAACAAATCCCCTGTAGAATGGGCCAGGACCCTTCCTGACGAGGTACTCGGAACAGCGCTCCTTGACAGGCTCCTATACAAATGCGAACTAATCCAGCTGTCCGGCGACAGCTATAGGATGAAGCATCGAAAGACAATCTTTGAAAACAATCAGACAACCGCAAAATCAAATCAGACAGAGAAATGAGAAAAAATGAATACAATGCACTTCTAAAGGCCGTTGACGACCTGAAAGAAGCCGATGCCGCCTTCAATCACAGTTATGTCAATGGAGGAATCACCGAAGAGCAAGTTGACCTGTACGAAAAACTGAAATATCAACTTGACGAACTGTATATCATGGCAGACATGGTCCTGAGCAACTATAAAATCAAACAGATGCTCCGGGAGCAGCGTCGTAGAGTTGGCCGCCAGCGGCCAACTCTACGACAGATGTCACGTAAATAATAGATGAATCTATGAGAAAAATGCTACCTTTGCTCGTACTGCAGCATTGTTGCCAATAATATTGTACTCTTGTTGCCGAAAACATTGTACCATTGTTGCCAATCTTACTGCATATCATCTTGCCGAAATCACTGCACTTCTGCTTGCCGATAACATTGATATCAAAGTAGAGTTCACCTACAGCCAGTTAATGTCCAAGCTGCTCCGTCTTCCTAAATTCTTGCAAATGGAAATCGGGAAAGCTCTGGTTGCTAATGCATCCGAAGGATTTGAGGACGAAGATGATGAAGAATAGCGTCTCTCAATGACGAACTACTAAATAGCTTAAAATCAAAAGTGGCATATTGATGGATTTCAAACATTAAAAGTATAGTGCAATGGATATATTAAATTTCGCCAAAGTAACATCATTGTTCATCCTAACTTTAATAGAAAGAGACGATGGACAAAAGAAACAAATTTTGGAGACGCCAACAAATGGTGCGTGTGTTTAAAGCTCGTATGATTCTTTATGCCGCTTATGGGCATTGTATCATCCGTAAGGATGGAAGTCATTATGAATATCTCCATTGGTTTGAATTAGCAAAAGAAAAGTGGGCGCAAGTTTATAAGACTACGGGTACTCCGTGTAGTTGTTGGATGTGTAGAGGTATGGAATATAACCGTAAGGAGTATAAGAAAGAGACTCTGCGAATTATAAGGGAATCAATGGAGTAGTTTAATGAGGACTGAATCTATACATGAATGATATAGGTTCAGTCCCTGATTTCATAACTTATTGACGAAGCTGCTCGATTACGAAATAGCTTCTGCTTCAAACACGAAGATTTGCAATAAACCTCAATACTAACCTTATCTACTCAGATAATTCTTAACATCGTCAAAAAACTCAGAGTCAAGTTTGTGGTTATTATTATAGAAAAATCTGACTGAAATATCTGATTTTATCAGTTTTGAATTGACAGAATTCAGATAATGTTTGAGTTTGCCAAGTTCAGAGAATAACCACCAATGCCTGTCGCTCATCCATAGACAAATGAATGGGCAACTATGAGAATCTCCATTTCGTTTGCACATATTTGAACAGCAGGGTTCATCATCTTTCCCTACCTTAAATTCTAGGCATTTATATTCTGTATCGTTCTTTGGAATCTTATTTTTTCTACGTTTGGTAAGTTCTGCTTGAAATCCTCTGCAACACTCTTTATGCACTTCTATATTTGCAAGAATCTCTGCATTTAAGAAAATATCAAGATGTATCAGTTCTTGGATAGGTTGATCTGTAAGTTCCTTTTCATTAATAATTTCGTAATCAACATCCAATTCATATCGCTCAGTTATCAGATGGGAAATCCAATGGTATCGTGAAACCGGACTCATCTGCGAACGATTTTGCTTCAGTAAGAAATAATCTATTCTATCATTTGCCAAGTCAAGCAAGTCTGCCAAACGTATGAGAATCATCATGTACTTCAAGCTGACTAACTCTTCCTTCGCTGAAGATTTCATTTCATATACATCTGTTGTATTCCATCCATGACTATCTGATATTGTAGCTATTGTTTCAGCTTCAAGCTCTGATAGGAAAGACAACATATCTTCTTGCCAATGACGGATAAACATAGCACTTTCATATGCGTGAGGTTCACGCACACGGTTCTCAAAGAAGTCAAAAATATCTTGAAATACCTCAATCAAAGACAATCCCATTTCTTTCCTAATCCGATGAATCTCGTCCATCGCGAATTTATTTGATTTATAGGCATTGTCAATTTTTTTGTTAAATGTCAACATACGATTAAGCCACTTACTGATTAATTGTTCAGACTTGACATTAGAATCGTTAAACGAGGATACACTCGGATGTATAACCATGCTTATATCATGTAGATAACATGCATTAAATAGCAAGAAGAAATCATTAGCCTTCAAATTCAAAAAATCCACATTATTTACGAGCCTAACTACATTTTTTATTAGATTGATAGCGTGTTCGTGATTGTGTAATGTATAAGCATTCAAGAATTTGGAACCATTATGCCAAAGGCTTTTAACAAGTCTATGTGTTTGGATTAATCGGTCAATCTTTTCAGGATCTTGAATCTTTTGACGGTATATACCGAGCCCTTCAAGAATTCCGAGATCTATATCCATCCTCTCGTTCAAATCCTTTGGATCAAGAGATCTCACAAACTCGAAGAAATCGCAAATTTTCAAACGATAATTCCTGAGCATTGATATAATTCTTAACTCATAGTATTTTATTGGCTTAATGTCAGACCTCAAAATTGATAGATTATCTCCAGATTGAATGTTACAAGCGAATGAGAAACAGCAATTCAAAATTTTACGTCTGAAGTTCTCTGAATTTCTGAAAACAAACTCGCACCATGAAGGAAATCCTGTTTTTGAATTAAAACATGGATTTCCGGAATCAGACACTCCTGTGATTGAATTTAAGAATGGGAACAATTTCCACACATCATTGGCACTATAAGATGTATCCTTTATAGCCTCAACAAATCTTTCAGAGTTACGGAAAGGACGTATACTTCGTACAACACGAGAAAGGGATTCATATTCGTCCACAGTAGCAACATCTGCACTGCATAACATCGAACTGATTCTATGGTAATACAAGTATTTTTCAGACCTAAGAGTACTGCAATTATATTTTGACAGAGCGATATCATATTGTTGAATTTTGGCACAGAAATCTTTTTTCTCGCTGAATGGCATATCTCTTAGAATCAACTCAAATTCAGATTTGAATATTTCTTCCTCAAAGACCTCAAATAAGGCATCAATTAGTTCTTTTGAAGTCTTATCTTGAGATGTAACATCGTCAATTTTGAATGTTTCATAGAACTTCGCTTTTAGCTCCTTATCATATTTCCCATTCAAAAGAATTTGCAGTTTCCTTTGTCTAAATAGAAAATATCGTTTGTATCGTCTGAGCCACTTAAGTCGTTCTTCACCATAAGAATTATCTTTAAGTTTGGTTCTTTTCGAACGGAGTTTATTTATCTCAAGATTAACGACATCCTGTAAAACCGTTAGCTTTTTCAAGGCAACGTTATCATCAACTTCATCAATATTCCCCTTTATCCATCCGCCCATTGACACAGGTCGTTGAACTAGAAACAGACCATCCATACCTTTAAAAGAGTCATTTATATCACAAATTGTACTCTTTCCATTAGGATGAAACTGTATGTTATAATTTATATCCATTGCTTGCGACAGTAAATCATGCCCCATAACTGGATATTCCTCCCAATCTTTTTGGGATTCAGTAACCGAATTATTGAGTCTTTGGATTAATTCTCCAAATAAATCCGAATTAATGTTCTTGGCAAATACGACTGAATCATCCACATAGAAATACGAGTCTGAATCCATTAATTTATCAACATGACTCATACAATCAGCGACTTCTATCATGCATAAATTACCAAAAAAGTATGATTGTGGTAGTCCTTGCGCTATTCCTCGGACAGGATAGAAACCGTTAACCGGTTTTACATTGTTCTGTTGCTCCTTATAATATACATCTTTCCATCCCTGGATGTTCTCCTCGGGAATTTTAAAATATAGAAGTTTAGATATAATAGTCTTCAGACACTTTTTATCAGCATTGTCTTTATATTTACTCGAAACAGCATTCCAAATAAAATTCAGAATCTTTAAAGGATTGATAGATGGGAAAAAGTCTTTAAGGTCAAAACTAATTTCTTTATCATATTCGCGTGTCTTGGAATATTCCCGACAGCGAGTCGTTACTATTTGAGAATATTGGCGGTATTTCTCTGTCCAATTCATAAAGATACTACCTATATTACAACTTGGAATATTACCATAGAAATTATGAGGTAGCATACGTGATAATTCCGATAGATTCCGTTTCCCATTGGAATCGTCAAACATTAAAGGCATAAGCATTGATGCCATACAAATCTGATTGACGAGGCTAGCCGTGTGCAATGGGCGATACTCCACAATTGTATTTCCTTCGGAACTCAGTTTCTTGATTTTAAAGAAAACGTTGACTTCTAACAATTCGTTTTCATCATCAAGTAATTGGTTTAGAGTTTTCTTACATTTTTCAATAGTATCTGAAACAATGCCATTAAAGTCATATTTATCTCTTAGCCGAAGAAATGTATCCAGATCTTCGGGGTTGAGCAAATCACGCTCTGAGATATATGACTCCATAGCAAAAATTGCCTTATAAATATTCTCCTCTGATAGTATTTGCTCTCTTAATTCGGTTCTCATAATTCTATGTGTACTAATTTCTATTTTGACGATAATGTCTGTATTAATCGATTAAGCTCTGAGAATGCCTTATATAAGTTGCTCTGTAGTCCGCTCCCATCGCTTTTGCCACACTCAAATGTACCCTTATCAACTCTTATACAAAAGTCGTATTTTGGGGTCATTTCCCTAAATAACCTATCAAAGTTATCCATGTTAATCTTCACATCGTAAATAACATCCTTTGATAACGTTATATTAAGAATTTCTCCAAATTCAACAGCGATCTGCTGGTCCAGTTTGATAACAGGAAGAACCTTGATATCAGATATAACTGCGTTCAGGAATTTACACCATTGTCCAAGCATATTATCAAATGATTGTATATTGTCTTTAAAATATCCAAACCCATATTTGAAATGATGATTCGAGGCAATGTATAGAAGAAGGCCGTTCATATAATCATACTTGGCGTTTTTCCTTCGCTCTATCTGATTTTCTAAATCATAATCCATCAATAAATTCAAGAATAATAGCTTCTCTACTCTATGTCTTACCTCTCTCTCTTTAGGCGATGACTGTACTCCTTCATCAATCATACCGATCTCATCTACATTCATTGATTGGGCATTACTATTGATGAACAATTTGTATAATACCTCTCTATTCAAGTCCTTAAATAAAACTTGTTCGAGATTACTGGGGTATATGTTTTCCATATTGTTTAATCCTTTGTAATCTTTAGATAATAATCACAAAAATCTTTAACACCGCTTGGAAGTTTAATACTTTTTACTTCGCACCCGAATCTGAGCATAAGTCGATATAACTTTATGAAAGCATCATTTCCTGCCTTATCCTGGTCAGCTATCATATAAAGATTGTAGTTTTTTAGTTTGGTAAGATCTTCAGTTGGTAACGAAGTCGCACTAGGCAGTGCTACACTATCATAACCTACTGATAACATGGCTAAACAGTCTGTTATGCCCTCAGTAATAAAAAGTCTTGCACCATGTTGCATTGATTCCAAAATTGGGAGGTTATATAATCTAATCGATGAGCCACATATTCTTTTAAATCTTGGTATGTGAAAATCTGGATTATCTTTTCCCAAATATCGAGTCTGCAAACCTATTAGATTATTACTCTCATCATAGTAAGGAATGATTAATGAGGGTGCATCAATAGTTAGATATTTTCCATTCGATGTTAACACCTTCGCTGTTTTTAATCGATTTATTCCGAATTGAACTTGTATTATATCTTTTAAACTATTCACGTTATCAATAGAATGAATCTTGGAGGACTCAATTACATCACTTTTAATTTTCCTCTGACTTCGTAAAAAATTAATTCCTGTCTTTGTCAGGGTTGTGTGTTCCATTATAAATTCAGCAACCTCTCGATCGAAAAGAGGTGAAACGTCATTAGTTGATTCCCTTCGGGGTAGATTTATAACAGAATCTTTCCATCTTGCAGACCGTCTTTCAACAGAAGGGATGTGAACACCATATTCATTAGCCAGAATTATACAAGCCTCAACGAAAGATACAGAGAATTTTTCTTGAATAAAAGTTATTGCGTCTCCACCTATATCGCATGAAAAGCATTTCCAATGATTATTTCTAAAGCCAAGACTTGCAGTACGGTCATTATGCTTAAAACAATGAGCCATATGTTTTTTGACATCAAGTCCAAAGCGTTTGGCGGCATCTTCACAGTTAATTTCGTGAAGTTGTCTAATTATTTCATCAGGTATTCTCATTTTGATATTTATTCAAATTTTTAGGCACTTATTCGGGAATAGATGAGCTAACCAATATTTATACTTTTCTCGGTATATGTTTGTGCATTTCTACACAAGAGCAATGGAGGAGACTCTTCGACTGCGCCCAGGATGACAGATACTCTGTCAACTCAATGAATGCACAAATTCATTTCGATTGAAGCATAAACTAACCATTATGAGGGTTATTATTTATTCGGTGTAACCTTTTACTACATCAGTGTGATGATTCTAATCGTTCAGCCATTCGAAAATATCGAATAACTTAAATGCGACAATATTATATGTAAGCATTTAAGTCATTTCTTAGCCGTTTTTGTGCGTAATAATCTTCTATCATTTTATTGAATTCATCCATTGATATTTCTCTCTCTATATGTTTACGTGCCATTTCAATAAGGAAGCCGAAATCGTGAGATTATCAACAGCCTGTAAACCAATAGATGTTCGCCAAAGTTTGGCACGTTCACGTTTATCTGCGTTTTCATCATTTAGGTATTTGTCAAATATATGCATGATCTTATTTGTTTTTTTGAGTTTTATGCCCAAAATTGAGCTACGTATGATGCAAAAGTACAAAAACGATTCCGATTATCGAATATAATTCACTATATTTGCATCATAAAATCGTATCAAAGAATGAAACTTAATAGAATAAAGGCTGTCCTTTCAGAAAAAGGAATTTCCCAGACATGGTTGGCAAAGAAGCTCGACAAAAGTTTCAGCATGGTTAATGCCTATGCGTGTAATCGGATTCAGCCTAATTTGGATACTTTACAGCAGATTGCAGAGATACTACAAGTTGATTTAAAGGATTTGATAACGGATAAAAAGGAACGATTACAATAAAATCATGCCTGATGTTTTTTTGATTCATTCGCAACTTTTATAGAAGTGAATAACATTGACCATCAAAATACAGGGCAATAAGATAAACAAGTAGTAACTACTTATTATAAAGTGAGGATATGTCAATACAAAGCGAATCGGCATTGGAAGCCGGACTAATAGCAACTCTTCAACAAATGGACTATGAATACGTTCAAATTGCAGAAGAAGATAATTTGTATGCCAATTTCAAACGACAGTTGGAAATCCACAACCGTAAACGGCTGGAGGAGCATGGGCGCAGTGAGTTTACAACAGAAGAGTTTGAAAAGATTCTCATATACCTTGAAGGTGGCACTCGCTTTGAAAAGGCAAAGAAACTCCGTGACCTCTATCCTCTTGATACAGCAGACGGACAACGTATTTGGGTTGAATTTCTCAATAGGCAGCAGTGGTGTCAAAATGAGTTTCAGGTTTCTAACCAAATTACAGTTGAAGGTCGCAAGAAGTGCCGCTATGACGTGACTATTCTCATCAACGGTTTGCCATTGGTGCAGATAGAGCTGAAACGCCGTGGAGTTGAACTAAAACAAGCATACAATCAGATACAGCGTTATCACAAGACTTCATTTCACGGACTATTTGACTACATCCAGTTGTTTGTCATTTCCAACGGTGTAAACACTCGCTATTTTGCAAACAATCCAAATAGTGGCTATAAGTTTACATTCAACTGGACGGATGCTGCCAACCATCCGTTCAACGAATTGGACAAGTTTGCCGTGTTCTTTTTGGAGAAATGTACGCTTGGCAAAATCATTGGGAAATACATCGTATTGCATGAAGGCGATAAATGCTTGATGGTACTTCGTCCTTATCAGTTCTATGCCGTGGAAAAGATATTGGATCGCGTGCAGAACTCCAATGACAATGGTTATATCTGGCATACAACTGGTGCGGGAAAAACATTGACCTCTTTCAAGGCAGCGCAACTTGTATCAGAATTGGATGATGTGGATAAGGTGATGTTTGTTGTTGACCGTCACGACCTAGACACACAAACGCAATCGGAATATGAAGCATTTGAACCAGGAGCTGTGGATGGTACTGATAATACAGACGAACTTGTAAAAAGACTTCAAAGTAATTCCAAGATTATCATCACCACCATTCAAAAACTGAATGCTGCAGTTAGCAAGACATGGTATAGCAACAAAATAGACGCTATCCGCCACTCTCGTATCGTGATGATATTTGACGAGTGCCATCGCAGTCATTTCGGGGACAGCCATAAGAAGATTATGAAGTTCTTTGATAATGCCCAGATATTCGGTTTTACGGGTACTCCTATTTTTACTGAAAATGCCGTAGATGGACATACAACGAAAGAGATATTTGGCAACTGCCTTCACAAATATCTCATTAAGGATGCCATTGCCGATGAAAATGTACTTGGCTTCCTTGTAGAGTATTATCATGGAAATGAGGTCGTTGATAACGACAATCAAAGTCGTATGGAAGAAATTGCCAAGTTTATCCTTAACAATTTCAACAAATCCACATTCGATGGTGAGTTTGATGCCTTGTTTGCCGTACAATCGGTGCCTATGCTTATCCGATATTACAAGATTTTCAAAGCACTAAATCCTAAAATTCGTATCGGGGCGGTATTTACATACGCTGCCAATAGCAGTCAGGATGATGAGCAGACAGGTATGGGTACGGGACATTATGTTAGTGAAAGTGTAGGTGAGGCAGATGAATTGCAAGCCATCATGGATGATTATAACGAGATGTATGGCACTGCTTTTACCACAGAGAACTTCCGTGCTTACTATGACGACATCAACCTACGAATGAAAAAGAAGAAAGCGGACATGAAGCCGCTTGACCTTTGTCTTGTCGTAGGAATGTTCCTTACTGGTTTTGATAGCAAGAAGCTAAATACGCTCTATGTGGATAAGAATATGGAATATCACGGTTTGCTGCAAGCATTCAGTCGTACCAATCGTGTACTGAACGAGAAGAAACGATTCGGCAAGATTGTGTGCTTTCGTGACTTGAAAAATAATGTTGATACATCCATCAAGCTATTCAGCAATTCCAATAATCCTGAAGATATAGTACGTCCTCCGTTTGAGGAAGTGAAAAAAGAATATAAAGACTTAGCCACTGAGTTCTTGCAGAAATATTCTACACCCAGCAGCATAGACCTTCTGCAAAGCGAGAATGACAAGAAAAATTTTGTGCTTGCGTTTCGTGACATCATTCGCAAACATGCTGAGATTCAGATATACGAGGATTACAGCGAGGATGCAGATGACCTCGGAATGACCGAGCAACAGTTTAACGACTATAAGAGTAAATACCTTGATATAACTGTCGGATTTATCAATCCCCCAGCAACACCCTCTGTCGTAGCGGAAGACCCCGTTCCATACGGAAATGAACAGGGATTGGAAGATATAGATTTCTGCCTTGAGCTTCTACACAGCGACATTATCAATGTGGCGTATATTCTTGAACTCATTGCGGAACTTGACCCCTATAGCGAAGACTATTCAGAAAAGCGTCAGCATATTCTTGATACGATGATTAAGGATGCCGGAATGCGAGGTAAGGCAAAACTCATTGATGGATTTATCCAGAAGAATGTGGATGAGGACAAAGAGAACTTCATGAACGGGCGCAACAAGGCTGATGGTACCAATGAATTGGAAGAACGTCTGAACCAATATATCGTGTCTGAGCGCAACAAGGCTGTATGCGATTTGGCCGATGAAGAACAAATTTCAGCAGATGTACTAAATCTCTATATGAAGGAGTATGACTATCTGCAAAAGGAGCAGCCGGAAATCATACAAAAGGCGTTGAAAGAGAAGCATCTTGGTCTTATCAAAACTCGAAAGGCTTTGACGAGAATAATGGAAAGATTGCGTAATATAATAAGAACCTTTAATTGGGAATAATATACGTATGGCAAAAATAAATGAACCCGGATATGTTTATATTTTGACAAATCCAAGCTTTCGAGAGGATTGGGTTAAAATCGGTAAGAGTTCTCGTCCTGTAGATATTCGTTCAAAGGAATTGGATAATACAGCGGTGCCTTTGCCGTTTGAGATTTATGCAACTATCCAAACCGTGAAATATAATGATGTTGAAAAACATGTTCATAAGACCATAGACCGATTGACGGATTTGCGTATTCGGCAGAATCGTGAGTTTTTCAATGTTCCTCCACAAATAGCATTGGATATATTCAATGATATAGCCAAAATGATTGACGATGCGGTTGTCACTATCTATAAAGACAATAAACCCGTACCTCACCCGGAAAAAGAAAAATCGCCAGAAGCCACAAAACGAGTAGTGAAACGTGGGCGATTTAAATTCAGTATGGTTGGCATCAAGATAGGTGAGACTATTACTTTTATACCTACACGAACTGAGGTGAAAGTGGCAAGTGATGATTCGATTGAATATGAAGGCCGTATTTATAAATTATCACCTTTTGTCGGAACTTTTATGCCCGAAGAAAAACAAAACACTTCTGGAGCATATCAAGGCGCAAAATACTTTTCATATAAGGGGCAAATACTGGATGATATGCGTCGTATGATAGAAAAACAGGAAATTGATAAGAATAAGGAATAAGAGATTATGAGCGAAGAATTACAACAGAAACTCCGCGACCAACTTTGGGAGGTCGCAAACCGTTTGCGTGGCAATATGTCGGCAAGTGACTTTATGTACTTTACATTGGGGTTCATCTTCTATAAATACTTGTCGGAGAAAATAGAAAAGTACGCCAATAGTGCCTTGGTGGATGATGAAATAACCTTCAAAGAATTATGGGAAATGGAAGATGCCGATGCCGTGGAACTGCAAGAAGAAGCCAAGAACCAGTGCCTGGAGAATATCGGTTATTTCATCGAACCTAAGTTCTTGTTCTCATCCGTAATTGAGGCTATCAAACGGAAAGAGAACATCCTTCCTATGCTGGAGCGTTCATTAAAACGTATTGAGGACAGCACACTTGGGCAGGACAGCGAAGAAGATTTTGGCGGTTTGTTTTCTGACATAGACTTGGCTTCTCCGAAATTAGGTAAGACGGCAGACGATAAAAACACTCTCGTCAGCAATGTGCTTTTGGCATTGGACGATATTGATTTTGGAGTGGAGGCCTCGCAGGAGATTGACATCTTGGGTGATGCTTACGAATATATGATTTCACAGTTTGCGGCAGGTGCAGGAAAGAAAGCCGGAGAGTTCTATACTCCGCAGGAAGTCAGCCGTATTTTGGCAGAAATCGTATCTATAGGCCACCAGCGTTTGCGCAATGTTTATGACCCAACATGCGGTAGTGGTTCGTTATTGCTCCGTGCTGCAAGTATAGGAAAAGCTGTTGACATTTACGGTCAGGAAAAGAATCCGACAACATACAACCTGGCCCGAATGAACATGTTGCTTCACGGCATCAAGTTCAGTAACTTCAAGATTGAGAATGGCGATACGCTTGAATGGGATGCATTTGGTGATACTCAATTTGATGCTGTGGTAGCAAATCCTCCGTTCTCTGCCGAATGGAGTGCTGCCGACAAATTCAACACTGACGACCGTTTCAGTAAGGCCGGACGGCTTGCTCCTCGTAAGACTGCCGACTATGCCTTTATCCTACACATGATTTATCATTTGAATGAGGGTGGAACAATGGCATGTGTGGCTCCACATGGGGTATTATTCCGTGGCAATGCCGAGGGTGTTATCCGCCGTTTCCTCATAGAAAAGAAGAACTATGTGGATGCCATTATCGGCTTGCCTGCCAATATCTTCTATGGCACAAGCATACCTACTTGTATCCTTGTATTCAAGAAGTGTCGTAAGGAAGATGATAATATCCTGTTTATTGATGCCAGTAAAGAGTTTGAAAAGGTCAAAACACAAAACAAGCTCCGTGAACAGCATATTCAAAAAATTGTCGAAACCTATCGTGACCGTAAGGAGATAGAGAAGTACAGCCATCTTGCTACATTACAAGAAGTGGTTGAAAATGATTATAATCTAAATATCCCTCGCTATGTTGATACTTTTGAAGAGGAAGAACCTATAGACATCAAGGCGGTAATGGCTGAAATCAAGGAACTGGAAGCTAAACGTGCCGAACTTGATAAGGAGATTGAGGTATATTTGAAAGAGTTAGGGATTGTAGAATAGTCTAACGGAAATTCGCAAGATGGAAGAAAATGACAATATACCTCAAATGACACCCTCATTTGAGAATCTACGCCGCAAGGACGAGAACGGGAATGACTACTGGAGTTCCCGCGACCTTTGTGGGGCAATGGGCTATTCCGCTTATTGGAAATTCCAACGGGTTATTGATAAAGCCATCAAGGTTGCCGTAGAGAAAGGGATGAACGTGGACGAACATTTCAACCAAGCGGTTGATATGGTAAAGGTAGGAAACGGCTCATTCCGCAAAGTGACTATCTTTCGTTTGTCTCGCATGGCATGTATGATTATAGCGGAAAATGCCGATAATAGGAAAGTGCTTGTCCAACAAGCACGAGACTATTTCGGCCAATCTGTTCCTATGACTGAGCTCGTTCATAATTCGGTAAGTTCCAATATATTGCTATATAAAACAGCCCAAGGAGAAACACGTATAGAAGTCATTTTCAATAGTGAGACATTCTGGATGTCTCAAAAAAGAATGGCAGATTTGTACAACGTAGATGTGAGTACGATAAACTACCATCTCAAAGAGATATTCAAAAGTGGCGAGTTAAGCGAAAATTCAGTTATTCGAAAAATTCCAATAACTGCCAATGACGGAAAGGACTATAACACGTTAGTCTATAATCTTGACGCAATTATCGCCGTAGGATACAGGGTGAATAGTTATCAAGCGACTCAGTTCCGTATCTGGGCGACGTCCGTACTGAAAGAGTTTATCATTAAAGGCTATGCTCTTGATGATGAACGATTGAAGCAAGGCAAACATTTCGGCAAGGACTACTTTGACGATTTGCTGGAGCGTATTCGTGAAATACGCACATCAGAGCGTAGATATTACCAAAAGATAACAGACATCTATGCAGAGTGCAGTGCGGATTATGATGCAAAATCAGAAAACACAAAACTGTTCTTCAAGATGGTGCAGAACATGATGCACCTTGCCGTTGCTCATCAGACGGCTGCGGAAATCATCTATCAACGGGCAGACTCTGAGCAACCTTATATGGGACTTACCACTTGGAAGAAAGCTCCTGATGGGAGAGTGCAGAAGTCTGATACCATCGTTGCGAAGAACTATTTGTCGGACACAGAACTATCTCAGCTAAATCTTATCACTACTGCTTTCCTTGATACGGCGGAATCTCGTGCCCAACGCCATATTGTTTCCACAATGGACGACTGGAAGAAGTTTCTTCAGCAATATCTTGCCACTATGGGGTATGAACAATGTGATACAGCCGGAAAGGTGTCACAAGAGGAAGCACGAGATAAAGCTTATAGCGAGTACGAGAAATATAAACTGATTCAAGATCAATCATACATATCGGATTTCGACCGTTTTAATGAGGGTAACGAAGGAAACTCATTGCTCCCATTTGACCTTAATCCTTCAAAATAAAGACAACTATGGCAACAGATAATAAAAATAAAGTCCTTAATGTTCCCCATTTGAGATTCCCAGAGTTTAGTGGGGAGTGGGAAAAGTGTAAGGTTTCAGACTTGTTGGATTTCTATTCCACCAATTCTCTTAGTTGGGAGCAGCTTGAATATGACACCAATACCATGATGAATTTACATTATGGACTTATCCATGTGGGACTTCCAACTATGGTAGATTTGTCAAAAGACAAATTGCCTAATATAAAAGAGGACAACATACCCAAGAACTTTGAATTGTGCAAAGAGGGTGATGTGGCTTTTGCAGATGCTTCAGAAGATACAAATGAAGTAGCCAAGACTATTGAGTTTTATAATCTTGCAGAGAAAAATGTCGTATGTGGATTGCATACAATTCATGGGCGAGACAATAAGCACAAAACTATTGTTGGATTCAAAGGATATGCTTTCTCATCTACTGCATTTCATAATCAAATAAGACGAATAGCACAAGGAACAAAGATTTATTCAATTAGCACCAAGAATTTTTCAGAGTGCCATATTGGATTGCCATCAAAACCAGAACAGACAAAAATTGCAACTTTACTACGCCTTATTGATGAGCGCATTGCCACCCAAAACAAAATCATTGAGAAATACGAGTCCTTAATCAAAGGAATTGCACAGCATTGCATTAAAGAATCAATAAGTGGAATCACATATGTAAAGCTTGGTGACATTTGTCAAATTACAACAGGCAAACTTGATGCAAATGCACAGGTAGATAATGGAATTTATCCTTTTTTCACTTGTGCAGAAAAACCATTCAAAATTGATAACTTTGCTTTTGATACAGAAGCTTTACTAATCTCTGGGAATGGTGCTAATTTGGGATATATCAATTATTATAAGGGAAAATTTAATGCTTACCAAAGGACTTATGTATTAGACTTGTTCTCCGAAAATATTCAGTACATTAAATGGGCTTTGAAAGTACTGCTGCCCAAAAGAATTGCAATAGAAAAGAGTTTAAGCAACACTCCTTATATAGTGCTATCAACTCTAACGGATTTAAGGCTGCCTTTACCTTGTAAAAGTGAGCAGAGTTTCATCGCAAACCTAATGCAATCTTTGGAAGGAATACTATCAAATAAAATCGCACAGTATGATTCTTTTTATTATTTGAAGCAATACTTGCTCCGCCAAATGTTTATATGAACATTTGACAAAGCAGATACTGCTTTTGACGTATATAAAGATTTAATACTTTATGATTAATATCTATCTTGTCTTGAATTCTATCAAGAATCATTGCCTTCTGTTTTTGTTCAGAAATAGGGGGCAATGTTATTTTTAACTTTTCCAATGGGGTACGTACTATTTGCGGCTGTCCAGAGCCAGAAATTATACTGTTGAAGTTATACGCAGAGAGAAAATGATATAAATATCTCTTATACACCTTATCTTGATACTTATCTGTATTTATCACCATTGCATTTCCAGTTATCCAAGACATTGGTTTTGTATAATTTACTATGCCACAAGTATTTCCTCGACAAGTTATACAAATTTGTTCCGTTTCATGATTGTAATCCTTATATTTACCAATAATACCATTTGCCCCATATACAAGAAAACCATCTTCTGTTAATTCTGTTGAAGATATTGTTTGCGGCTGATATATTTGTGCTATTTCGCTTAAATGCACGTTATTGCCATAAACTCTTTGCATACAACAAACTCTTAGTCCTTTGATTAAGGATTAAGAAACTGAAATGTCCGCAATTATTGAAATGGCTTATTGCGATCGTTCATACCATCCATGTCGCATAAGCGATGTGATAGAGCAAATCTCAGAAAGGAACAAAGACAAGTCTATTGATATGGTCTTGTCTGTTAGCAATAAACAGGGCTTTATAAATCAGAGCGAACAGTTTGATGATAGAATTATTGCGAGCGAGGACACATCAAACTACAAGATTGTTCACAAGAACGATTTTGCCTACAATCCAGCAAGAATCAATGTTGGTTCTATCGCACGATTGAGAACTATCGACATGGGTATTGTAAGCCCAATGTATATATGCTTTAGAGTGAGAAAAGGGGTTGTATCAGAGTATTTGGAACATTTCTTCTCAACAAGCTATTTCTTCTACGAAATGCAAAAACGATTAGAAGGCAGTGTACGCCAATGCCTATCTTTTGAGGGTATATGCAACATCCCCATTTATATCCCAAATTCAGAGGAACAACATACAATAGGCAAGAAAATATCAGTTTTATTGGATAAAATAGATGTCGAGACTCTTTATCATTGCAAATTAGTGGAACAAAAGCATTATCTGCTTCGCCAGATGTTTATATGAACATTTGACGAAGCAAATACAGCCTTTCCTTTTGAGCACTATCCAACCATTTGACTTCTACCATTATTTTGTCTTCAATAGCGGTTAGGCATGTGGAGATTTCCTTTTGCACATTAGAAGGTGGTAATGTAATTCTGAAATTTTCTAAGTCTTTCTTTTGGATATTTGGCAATCCTGTCCCTATACGCAAATTCATTATGTTGCTTTCATATCGTTTCAAATAATGAAAGAGATATTGGGTATCAACTCCACTGGTGATGTCTTGTAGTGTGTAACAATGTCCACCACTCCAAAATGATGATTTATTGTACTGTACATAACCACATGAATTTCCTCCTTCGCTTACAGAAATCGTATTGGCAGGAGTATTACATTGGTCATAATAGCCTGACGGTGTCATGCCACCATTCATAACATAATATTTGCCTTTTTCAGAAAGTTCTTCTCCATTAACTTGCTTGCCTTTTACAATATTACAGATGGCTGAAAGATTTGTAAGGTGACCTTTCATGTTGTTGAACACTGTTTCTGCAATTGCGGACTTTAGCAATTTCAAATCCTCAATGATTTTGTTTTGGGTGGCAATACGTTCATCCAGTAGTGTAATAAACTTGGCTAGTTTAATCTGTTCGTTACTCTCGGCAAAATAAAATGAGATATTTTTCACTATATCCGCAGACAAGTTACCCTGACCTCCTTGCAGATAAGTTTGAAGTAACTTTTCCACATGTTTTTTCCAAACAGATTCAATAAACTTTTTATTTTGCGTTGTACGGATACACAATATTGCTTGATTGATAGCACCTTTTATTTGGCTAATAGCAATATCTCCACTCGTAGCACCATATAAGGCCAAAAGCAAATCACCAACATCAACAATTTTAGCAGCAGAATTATCCAAACCTACTTCTGTGATGAACAGTTCTGTCTTATCCATATGTAATTCACCGGAACGAATGAAAGGAATATTCCCGTCATAATACTCTTTCTTTGAAGACGAGGGTGTTCCTCCCGAAAAGAAAGAACAGATTTCTGCCAATTTATATTTTCTCCACTCCCCACCAAACTCTGGGAATCTCAAATGGGGAACATCATACATTATATTTCTCTAATTATAGACACCTATCATTTATCAAACAATATGAGCAACAAGACAATTAGAGAAATTGCGGTAGCTTGGAAAGAGTACAAGCGCCCCTACGTGAAGCAGTCTACAATGGCGGCTTATGTGCTAATCTTGGAGAACCACATCATTCCGTATTTTGGTGACAGTGATTCTCTCCATGAAAAGGAAGTGCAAGCATTCGTCTTGCAGAAATTGGGAAGTGGGCTAAGCACAAAATCTGTCAAGGACATTCTGATAGTCCTCAAAATGGTAATGAAGTTCGGGGTCAAGAACGAATGGATGAGCTACTACGAATGGGATATTAAATACCCTACATCCTCTGTAAACAAAGAACTTGAAGTGCTATCTGTAGCCAATCACAGAACAATCTTGAATTACATCCAGACTCATTTTACCTTTACGGGACTTGGTATTTACATCAGCCTCAGTACAGGGCTACGCATCGGAGAGATATGTGCTTTGAAATGGAGCGACATCAATGTAACTGATGGTACTATAACCGTCAGTCGCACGATTGAACGCATCTACATCATAGAAGGTGAGGAAAAGTACACCGAGCTTGTGATCAACTCACCCAAAACCAAGAACTCTTGCCGCGAAATACCTATGAGTAAGGAGTTACTTACGATGATTAAGTCATTAAAGAAAGTAGTTAATGACGATTTCTATGTACTAACCAATGATGAGCGTCCTACAGAACCACGCACTTACCGCAATTACTATAACAAACTGATGGCCAAGCTCGGTATTCCCAAATTGAAGTATCATGGTCTCCGCCATAGCTTCGCAACACGTTGCATTGAAGCTGGATGCGACTACAAAACGGTGAGCGTCCTCTTGGGACACTCCAACATTTCAACAACGCTCAATCTTTATGTTCATCCCAATATGGAACAGAAGAAGCGTTGCATTGCCAAGGTATTTAAATCATTGAGGAAATAGGTATTAGGTAGAGCGAAGGAATATGATAGAGTAATTTCTTCGCTCTCAATACGATTCTAAAGCGATATCTGAACAAATTTGTGTAAATGGAAAAGGAGAGGAAAATCTTCCCCTCCTTAACTCAGAACAAAGAATCAGACATTCAAATTCTTCAGTGCCAGTGCATAATTGTGTCCGAAAAAGTCTTTTCGGACAAGTTTTAGCCCGAGCGTCTGGTAATACCCATATTCATCACTTTCGGTACAGAGATACTTGTAACTGTAGCGGGGCATGTACTCCTTGAAGAAGCGGGCCAAGTCCTTCAGGTTTTCTTCTTGGTTCTTCTTGAAGTTGCTGCGCACGATGATGATGCTCCAGTCAGGAAAATTTCCCACGCCGTTGCTGTACTCCCAGAAGCGGATGTAGCAGTCTAAATCACGCTCACGGATGTCCACGCAAAAGCCATTGGCATTTTGCATCACGCTACAACTGTTTCTGTAGCCGAACTTCTCACACAGGTAGAGATTGAAATCACAAATTAAATCGTTGTGTAACATAATTGATAAAGTTTTAATTGTTAATAAATTGATTATAAATGAAAGCCTCGCTTGCGCTTAGCCTTTTTCTTCTTCATCAGGCGATTGAACTCGGCTTCTTCTGCGGCAGTTGCATCGTAAGATGAACCACCGTTTAGTAGACCGAGACTAATACCGGTCCCCTCATCAGGATGAGAAATAGTTTGCTGCATCTCTGTTTCTTCATGCTTAGGCTTCTGCTTGACAGATTCAAACAAGGATGCACAAGCATTCTCTTCTAGTCTGCTGTCGATGTTCAGGTAACTGAACTCACGGCTGATCTTTGAACCGGAGAAAGAGAATTCAGCATACTCAAATTTGACACCTTGTATTGCACGTGTGGTGCGACTAACCTTGAATTTCATATCAATATCTCGGTCGGCAAGTGCGTCCTTCAGTTCGTTCCAACTCTTGGCATTCGGCAGTTCTTCTTTCAATGCCTTGTATATTTCATGCTTTGCCCGGTCGTATGGGCGCAGCCGTTCCTCGTTGATATGGTCTTTACCATTGGCGAAGTGCAGCCGATATTTAGCTGTCAGCATTTTGCAGGCTTTCTCATTCCTAAGGAAGTCGTTCTTGTCGCTAATTGTTTTGCCGTCATTGTCCACCCGATTGAATACGATGTGGCAATGTGGATGTTCACGGTCAATGTGCCGGGCAACGATGTATTGCGTGTTTTGAATGCCCATCAGCTTCATGTAGTCATGAGCGATTTGCAGCATCAGCGCATCATCGTGTTTCAGGCGGTCGCTGTCTTCGAGTGAGAAGTTGAGCGAGGTGTGACCGACAATATTCTTTACCTTCTCGTTGAGCAATGATTGTAACTCGAAATGCTCCGCCATTTGTTCGGGTGTTCCGTCCACACCGACAGCCTCCAGCAACTTGGACTTTTCCTCTTTGAGGACGTAGCAGACGCATCCACTGAACGATGTTCCTTTTGTTTGCTTACCTATCATCCTTCAGTCGTTTTATAAGTTGGTTAATACGTTCCGCCATTTCCTGACATCGCTTGGCAACGGCAGAAAACCCATAGGTGTTTGCCTGCCTCGCCAACTGGTTGAGATTGGTGCTTTCGCCAATCAACTGTCGGATGATATAGATATGCTCTTGTGAAATCCGTTCACGTACTGAACCGTTCTCTATGAACGAGCGAATGACCTCACTTTGATTCCTTTTAGTCCGCCTGCAAATCGCACCGAGTAATGTGTACTGTATATCTGTCAGGCGGAGCGTTATCGTATATTTCTTTTCCATTTTGATTCTATTTTTTAGTGAATAATTTGTGACCATCGGGAGCCGTCTCCTCAGACTTTTTGAGGA
>ERZ838839.633-NODE-633-length-42899-cov-10.944496_pt1 | contig 42899 bp, 32 predicted proteins | sample MGYA00519909_ERZ838839 | MGnify/ENA primary metagenome ERZ838839 (study PRJEB31850, sample SAMEA3708843) | human gut metagenome | biome: human gut; feature: human-associated habitat; material: faeces | place: China | collected 2014 ... | reverse complement strand
TTCCGTTTGCAATCATTCACGTTTCGTCTCCAGATTATCGGATTTTCGAAAAGGACGAGTTAGCTGAAAAGTACGTATCGGATGATTCTGTCAAGCAAATGAGGGAAAAACGTGTCTTTCTGCTTTCAGGCCCACTGCCTGCTACCTCTTGAACGGCAGTTCCAGTTGCCGCCAGACCCCCTTTCTGTCTTCCTGCGGGTTGGAGACAGAGAGGCCGATGAGTCGGACGGCATGATGTTCGCAGTCGACCTCCTTCAGGAGCTGTTTGGCGAGGGGGAGGATGTCTTGCAGGGTGACGAGGGGCTGCACCGTGCTCTGGCTGCGGGTGATTTGTGTGAAGTCGTGGAACTTGATTTTCAGCGTCAGGGTATTGCCGCGGAAGTTGTGGCGTTTCAGCCGCTCCACCAGTTCGGTGGTCACGTGATACAGTTCGATGATGAGCGAGGTTCGCGAGGTGAGGTCGCGCTCCAACGTATGCTCGCAGCCCAGGGATTTGCGGATGCGTATGACCTCCACCGGACGTTCGTCGATACCGCGGGCAAAGTCATGATAGAGTTGTCCTGCCTTGCCGAAATAGTGGGTGAGCATCTCCAGCGAACAGGCACGCAGGTCCTTCCCCGTGTGGATGAACAGCTCGTGCATCTTTTTTGCCGTCACCTTGCCCACGCCCCAGAAAGCCTCCACCGGAAGGTGGTCGATGAAGTCCTGCGCCTGGTCGGGGTGGATGGTGCACAGTCCGTCCGGCTTGCGGTAGTCCGAGGCAACCTTGGCGAGGAACTTGTTGTACGATACACCGGCGGATGCCACCAGGTGCAGCTCCTCCCGGATGCGCCGTTTGATTTCCTTGGCAATGTCCACTGCCAGTTCCATCCCCTTCTTGTTCTCCGTCACATCCAGGAACGCCTCGTCGATGGACAGCGGTTCGATGAGGTCCGTGTATTCCGCAAAGATGTCGCGTATCTGCTCCGACACCTTCTTGTAGACCTCCATCCGTCCCGGTACGAAAATCAGTTCCGGGCACAGCTTGCGTGCACGGGTCGATGCCATGGCAGAGCGGACGCCGAACTTGCGTGCCTCATAGCTTGCCGCCGCCACGACACCCCGTTCCTCCTCGCGTCCTACGGCAATCGGTTTGCCGCGCAGCTCCGGGTTGTCGCGCTGTTCAATGGAGGCATAGAAGGCGTCCATGTCGATGTGGATGATTTTGCGTAAGGTCATGGGGTTGTCCGGTAAATCGTGAGCGAAAATAGTGAAAAAAGCTTGGCACGTTCTTTCCTTTTAATTATCTTTTGCACGTCTTTATGCAGTAAGTGCCCTTCCGGTACGTTTACTGGTAAAAACCAAGTCTCTATGTCTGTGGAGTAAAATGATTCGGAGAGTGTCGTGTCTCTTTGTCACTGATACTTGAGTAAACTTAAACAAAAGAATATGGAAAGAATGTTGTTGAAAAGCATGCTGCTGCTCGCAGCCTTCTGCTGGATGGTTCCGCTGATGGCACAAGATTACACCCGTCAGTGGAAAGAAGTGGAAGCCATGCAGAAAGCAGAGTTGCCCGCATCCGTCATCCGGCTTGCGGACGAAATCTATCGCCGTGCCGAGCGCGACGGCAATTTCCCCCACATGGTTAAAGCCTTCCTCACGGCAGCACAGGAACGCCGTGGCATCAGTCCCGACAGTGCCTGTACGGACGTGCGTCGGCTGACGGAATGGATTGCAGTCGAGAAAGACCCTGCCCACCGTGCCGTGCTGAACATGCTGCTGGGCAATGCCTACCATGAACTTGGCATGCAGAAGAGGGCGGACAGCCGTCAGGTGACGGAAGCCTTGTCGGACGACCCTGCCAAGTGGAGCCGCACCGACTTCTTGCGTGCACGGCTGGCTGCCTACACCGAGGCACTGACGGACATGCCGCTGCTGATGCGCACGACGACCGGCGACTATGCCTTGCTGGTGGAGAAGGGGGAGGAGAGTGCCTTCTTCGGGCACGACCTGCTGTCCTTGATGGTTCGGGAGATGCAGGACCGGTGTACGGATGCCGACGGCGTCGCTTTCATCCTTCAGACCTACAGCCGTGCCGTTGACTGCTACCGGACGTCCGGTAATCGGGAAGCGCTCGGATTGATGGAACTGTGGCAGGCGGAAGCCTTGTCCGATCTGGGTAGTGACGGCAATAGTCCGCTTTGGAAACAACGGGAGACGTTTATTGCCACGCTGAAACAGGCACTCAATACGTACCGCGACACCTCTCTTCCACCTTACATCTACCAGATGTGGGTGGAGTATGAGCAGGAAGACTCCGTCCGCTACAGCCTGTGCCGGGAAGCCCTGGAACGGTACCCCCGTTACAAGTTTGCCGATTTCTTCCGCGAACGGCTGGACGCCATGACCTCCCCCGTGCTGCATCTGAATTTGGAGGACGCGCCGTTGAAGGGACGACCTTGGAGCTTAAGGGTTCACCATCGTTCGGTGCCGGAGATGCGTCTGACTGTGAGAGACCGCCTCACCGGTAAGGTAGTGGAACGCCGGACGGTGCGGCTGACTCACCCACTGCCGTATGAAGCGGAAGATACCCTGCTGACCCTGCAACCCCTGCCTCACCCGTCGCAGTACGTGGTGGAGGCACAGGCAGGCAAGTCGGTTGAGAAGCTGAAGTTCAACCATTGCTACCTGCGTCCCGTGGTACTCCACCTGCCTGATGGTAGTCGTCAGGTCGTGGTGCTCGACAACCTGACGGGACATCCCGTGGAAGGTGCCGAGGTGGAATGGCTGAAGCGCGACATCAGTGGACGCAAGGAGGTCTATCACTCTCTGGGCAAAGCTACGACCGGACGTGATGGCGAAGTCCTCATCAAGAGCGAGGTCAAGGACCTGTATGTGAGCGCCTACAAGTCGGACGCAGGACGTACCGATACGCTGAGCGTGCGCAATTGGGACTGGCTGCGTTTCGATGAGGATGCCACAGAGACTACCCTCTATACCTATATATATACGGACCGAGCCGTTTATCGTCCCGGACAAACCATCCAGCTTAGTGGACTGGCATTTACGGATAAGGACAGACGTCAGCATGTGGCGATCAATCAGGAAGTGGGGTTGGAAGTGCGCGACACGAACGGTCAGATGCTGGCGAGGCTGAATGTGCGTACCAACGATATGGGTTCCTTCAGTACCCGAGTAACCTTGCCGGAGAACTGCATGCCGGGACAGGTCACTATCGAATGCGACAATGACGGAGGAAGGACGACCTGCCGAGTAGAAGAATACAAGCGTCCGGTGTTTGAAGTTGCGCTTCGTCCGTTGACGGAAGCCTATGCCGTGAATGACAGTGTGACCCTGACCGGCACGGCAATGAACTACAACGGAACCCCTGTTGCAGGAGGCAAAGTGACCTATAAGGTAATCCGTGAAAGGTTCTGGACACGTGATGGCATGTTTGACGAGCAGGTGCTGACTACCGGAGAAACCACAGTTGGTGACGACGGATTGTTCCATATCCCCTTCCGCTTGCAGTGCGAAGCAGACCCGATGAGCTACGACAACTTTACTTTCCGGGTAGAAGCCTCGGTGACCAGCCTTGCCGGAGAGACTCAGGAGGCTGAATGGGCAGGAAATGCCGGAAAGGAGTCGTTGAAGCTCTTCTTCAAGAACGAATATGTGCAGGTGAAGGAACACCTCGATTCACTCTTCGTCCGTGTGACCAACAGCAATGGAGTACTCATGAACGTGACCGGCGAATGGACGGTAGCTCCGTATCGCTACAAGGAAGATGGAGAGAGAGAGGCAGGCGAACCCGTCTATCGCGGACAGTTCGAGGCGAACCGTCCCTTCGAACCGGAAATCTTCAAACAGTTGCCTTCCGGTGAGTATGAGTTGCTCTTCACGGCTGCCGATGCCCGGGGGCGTCGTTCGGAGGAGAAAGCCTCTCTGACGCTCTTCAGCTTGGACGACCGACATATCCCGACGAAAGACGTCTTGTGGGTTTATCAGGACCAGAGTGAGTTGAAGCCCGAAGGCACAGTTACCATCCAGGTGGGCACGGCTGCCAAGGACGCCTGTATCTTCTACGATGTCTTTGCCGGTAACCGTCGGTTGGAGAAGAAGCGTTTTCTGCTCACGGACTCCGTGTTGACCTTCCGCTACGCGAACAAGCCCGAATATGCTGAAGGGGCTCTCATCCAATTTATGGTGTTGAAGGACGGTGTCGTTTATCAGCAAAGCAAGAAGTTGACACCCCCGACTCCGAAACAGGAGCTGCAACTCCGTTGGGAAACCTTCCGTGACCGTCTCCGTCCGGGTGATACCGAGGAATGGCGGTTGAAAATCACTCTTCCCGATGGGACTCCTGCCGATGCCGAGCTGCTTGCTACCCTCTATGACCACTCGCTCGACCAGTATGGACGCTTGGAATGGTTGCTTCGTCTGCCTTCCCACTTGCGCTATCCTTTCGTGCAGTGGAGAGCACCAGAAACCTTCTTGCCTTCTGCCTATTTCAGCTTTGCAAACAACAAGCGGTATCGCAACCTCTTCTGGTCCTTCGACCGCTGGACGGAACTGATGGCTTTCCGCGAACAGTGGAGGGGATTTGCCGGACGGCAATACATGACCAAGGCAGTAGCTTCGGTGGCGGGCAGTGTTGTGGTGGAGAATGCTGCGTTGATGGAACCCGCCGTGGCGGACATGCAGGAGGTGGTGATGACAGATGTTGTTCCACTTTCACAGCTGGAGGAATCAGGTACGAAGACGGGTGCAACGTCCGAGACTCCGCGCTCCAACTTTGCCGAGACCGCATTCTTCTATCCACACATCCGCACGGACAAGGACGGCGTGGCCACTCTCGCCTTTACACTGCCCGAGAGCCTGACGACCTGGCGTTTCCTTGCCCAGGCGCATACGAAGGACATGCAGTACGGTCAGCTGGAAGAAGAGGTGGTGGTAAGCAAGGAGTTCATGCTTCAGGCACAACTGCCTCGCTTCGTCCGTGTGGGCGATGAGGTGACCCTCTCGGCAACCATCCAGAACCGTTCGGCACGGATGGTCAAGGGTGTGGTGCGCATGGAGCTGTTTGACCCGCAGACCGAGAAAGTCCATGACTCCCAAAAGCTGACGTTCGAGGTGGGTGCCGGCAAGCAGACCGTCGCCTCCTTCCGTGTGACACCGACGGAAACGACCCTCCTTGCCTGCCGGTTCGTGGCAGAGGGAGATGCTTTCTCTGACGGCGAGCAACGCTACCTGCCCGTGTTGAGCAACAAGGAGTGGATTACCGAGAGCAAGACCATCTCCGTGAACGGAGCGGGACGTCATGAAATCAGCCTGAAAGACCTGTTCAACCGCAACAGCCGCACGGCTACGGAACGCCGGCTGACAGTGGAATATACCAATCACCCGGCTTGGCTTGCCGTGATGGCTCTGCCGTCGATGGCCCAGCCCGACGCAGACGATGCCATCTCGCTGGCTTCCGCCTACTATGCCCTGACGCTGGGCAGTCACGTGGCAAATGCCCATCCGCGCATCCGCGAAGTGGCAGCTGCCTGGGCGGCACAAGGAGGAACCGGAGAGACCTTGTGGAGCCAGTTGCAGAAAGACCGTGAGCTGAAGAACATCCTGCTCGAAGAGACTCCGTGGCTCTCGGAAGCTGCCAATGAAGCCGAGCAACGCCGCCGCCTCTCCACCCTCTTCGACCTGAATACGTTGGGAGCACGCACATCGGACTATGTGAAGAAGCTTTCTGCCCTCCAGCGTGCTGACGGCGCCTGGTCCTGGTATCCCGGAATGCCGGGCAGCCGGTATGTGACGACTCAGGTTGTGGAGACGCTGCTCCGTCTGCGTCAGCTGGCAGGAGAAGAGGCGACCGGTGACGTGCAGACGAACATCCGCTCGGGCATGCACTACCTGACGGAAGACATGGTGGAGGAATACAAGCGGATGCGTGAGGCGGAAGAAAAGCACGGGGGAGACCTGATGCCTTCCGAACCGATGCTGCACTATCTCTACCTGCAGACGCTCTACGGTGGCAGTCTGACCGACGAGGAACAGACGGCGTGGAACTATTTCATGGGGAAACTGGAGCGGATGTCGTCAGCCCTGACCATCTTCGGGAAGGCGGCTTCGGCTTATGTGCTGACGAAGAACGGCAAGCAGGATGCCGGACAGACCTTCTTGCAATCGTGCCTGGAATACTCCGTGCAGACTTCCGAACTGGGACGTTACTATGACACGAACATTGCCCGGTACAGTTGGGCGGACTATCGCATCCCGACTCAGGTCATGGTCATCGAGGTATGCCGTGAGATGGGTGTGGCGGACAGTACCGTGCAGGAGTTCCAGCACTGGCTGCTGAAACAGAAACAGGTGCAGGCATGGGATACGCCGATGAACAGTGTGAGTGCGGTCTATGCCCTGTTGGACGGACGGGGCGAATGGCTGGATGCCGCTGAACCTGCTGTGCTGACGCTTGACAAACAGCGTCTGGCAGACAAGGAGCCGTCATCGGCTTTGGGTTATGTGAAGCAAACCGTTCCGCTCGGCGATAAGGCGAAAACTCCGAAGACACTGGTTGTGGAACAGAAAGCCGACCATCTGTCGTGGGGTGCTGTCTATGCCCAATACCTGGAACAGCTTGACCGGGTCAGCGCTGCCGCCACGGGGCTGACCGTTGAACGTCATCTGCTCGTGCGTCGCCGGAACGGTGACCGGGAAGAGTGGCAGGAAGTGAAATCCGGAGATGTCCTGAACGTAGGCGACCGGGTGCTCTCCCGTCTGCTGGTCACGGCTGACCGCGACCTGGACTTCGTACAGATAGAAGACAAGCAGGCTGCCTGCATGGAACCGGGTGTGGTGCTTTCCGGCTATCGCTGGGACAACGGCATGGGTTACTACCGGGTGGTGAAGGATGCTTCCGTCCGCTATTTTGCCGATACTTTCCGTAAGGGTGTGCATACGTTCGACATGGAGTATACGTTGACGGCTCCGGGTACCTACAGCCTGGGCATCGCGACCATCCAGTCGACCTATGCACCGGAGCTGAATGCCCATTCCGCAGCCGGGACAATACAGGTGAAGTAGCCGTCAGGCTACGGCTGAATACGGGTGTGTCCCGTGAGACGCGTCGGATGGATGCGTTTCACGGGACACACTGTTTGGTGGGGTACGTCAGGAATTCTGCAGTTCGGTAATCAATGCCGAGATGTTGGCAGTGAAGAGGCGGACGGCAATGGCAATCAGGATGATGCCAAAGAACTTACGCATGATGTAAATACCGCCCTTGCCCAGGAAACGTTCGATACGGTCGGTCATCTTCAGGACGAAGTAGACCCACACCATGTTGAGCACAAGGGCAATGAGGATGTTGATGGTGGCATATTCGGCACGCAGGGTCACCAGCGTGGTGAAGGTACCTGCACCGGCAAGCAACGGGAAGACAAGGGGCACGAGGGTTGCTTCCTGAATGGGACCCTGATTCTTGAAAATCTCGATGTCGAGAATCATTTCCAGTGCCATCAGGAAGATGATGAGCGCACCGGCAATGGCAAACGAAGCAATGTCCACCTGGAAAATCTTCAGGACGGCATCACCGCCGAAGAAGAACAGAATCAGCAAGGCAAATGAGATGAGCGTAGCCTTCGGCGCATTGACCGGTCGACCTTTCTGTTTCAGGTTCAAAATGATAGGTATGGCACCGATGATGTCGATCACGGCGAATAGCACAATGAATGCGCTCACTAATTGCTGAAAGTTGAATTCTGCAAACATATCTTCCTCCTTTTTTCTGCAAATATATCTATTTTTTATGCACCGCTCTTCATTTTAATAAAAGAAAAAAAACATAAAACATCGGGCAAAATGGTCTGCTGTAAAGGTTTCGTCCTTATATTTGTATAATTTAGCAAGGAATGATATAAACACGAAGAACGATGGAGATGACAATGTATGACACTTTGCTACAGCTCCCTTTGTTTCAGGGACTCGCAAAGAATGACTTCACCAGCATACTCGATAAAGTAAAGATACATTTTCTGAAACGCAAAGCCGGAGATACTGTGGCGCTTGGAGGAGAGGACTGCCGTGAGTTGGTTTTCCTGCTGAATGGCAGCCTGGTATCGAAGACTTCCGACAGGGATGAGCTCTATACGTTCTACGAGGCAATCAATGCCCCTTTTCTGATAGAACCCTATTCGCTTTTCGGGTGGTCCACCAAGTATGTGTCGACCTATACGGCGCTGACGGCTTGCAACCTGGTCACCATCGAAAAGGCCTACCTGCTCTCCGAGTTGAACAACTATGAAATCATCCGTCTGAACTACCTGAACATCCTGAGCAACCGCGCCCAGAACCTGCACGACCGTCTGTGGACCAATCTGCCCGAGAGTCTGCATGACCGCATCGTGGAGTTCATCCTGCTGCACAGCTACGTGCCGGGTGGAGAGAAACGGCTGAAAGTCAAGATGGACGATCTGGCGAAACTCTTGTCAAGCACACGCATCCGGGTGTCGAAGGCGCTCAATGAGATGCAGGACAAGCACTGGCTGACCCTGCATCGGGGAGAAATCCGCATTCCCGACATCTCCTTGCTGAAGGAACATCGCGACATGCGACTGAGTGAATGAACCGAAAGTACCAACCGATTAAAATCCCAACATGATATGACAGAACCTATTTCTTCATCCAATCTCTTTTTGGAACCTTACCATACGCCCCATCATACCCATCCGTTTGACCGTATCCGTACGGAGCATTACGAGCCCGCTTTCCGGGAGGGTATGGAACGGCAGAACCGGGAGGTGGCAGCCATCATCGGGAATCCCGAGGCACCGACCTTCCGCAATACCATCGTGGCACTGGAGCGTTCCGGTGAACTGCTGGACCGTGTCTGCCAGGTGTTCTTCAACCTGATGGAGGCGGAGAGCAACGACGACATGCAACAGCTGGCGCAGGAGATTTCGCCGGTCTTGGCGGAGCACAGCAACAACATCAGCCTGAACAAGCAACTGTTTGCCCGTGTGAAGGCCGTCTATGAACAGGAGGCGGACACCCTGAAGGGGGAGGACCGCGAACTGTTGCAGAAGACCTATGACAGCTTCGTGCGCAGCGGTGCTAACCTGGAAGGAGAGGCGAAAGAGGAATACCGTCGGCTGAGCATGGAGCTGAGCCGGCTCACGGTGCAGTTTGCCCAGAATACGTTGAAGGAGATGAGCAATTTCCGCTTGGTGGTGACCGATGAGGCACAGTTGGCAGGACTGCCCGAGTCTGCGGTGGAAGCGGCTGCACAGACGGCACGTGAGAAAGGTCTTGCAGGGTGGGTCTTCACGTTGCAGGCCCCGAGCTATCGTCCGTTCATGACCTATTGCGCCGACCGGGAACTGCGCCGGCAGATGTACATGGCCTACATGACCCAATGTACGCACGGCGATGCGTATGACAACCGGGAAATCGTCCCTGCCATTGTCAATACGCGCATGAAGCTGGCGCAACTGCTGGGCTATGAGACCTATGCCGATTATGTCCTGAAGAAACGCATGGCGGAGAACAGTGCCAATGTCTACAAGCTGCTCAACGAGCTGATCGAGGCATACCGTCCCACGGCGGAAGCGGAATGTGCAGAGATCCGTGCGCTCGCCGAACGGATGGAAGGCAAGGACTTCGAAGTCATGCCCTGGGACTGGGGCTACTATTCGGAGAAGCTGAAGAATGAGAAGTACAGCATCGACCAGGAGCTGCTTCGTCCCTATTTCGAGCTGGACAATGTCATCGCCGGGGTGTTCGGACTTGCCACACGGCTCTACGGCATCACCTTCCGCGAGAACAAGGACATCCCGGTGTTCCATCCGGACGTGAAGGCGTACGAGGTCTACGACAACGACGGCAGCTATCTGGCAGTGCTCTATGCGGACTTCCACCCGCGTGAAAGCAAGCAGTCGGGAGCCTGGATGACCTCATTTAAAGACCAGTGGATGGAGGACGACGGCACGAACAGCCGTCCGCATATCTCCATCACGACGAACTTTACCAAGCCTACCCCCAACAAGCCTGCCCTGCTGACGCTGGAGGAGGTGGAGACCTTCCTCCACGAGTTCGGACATGCCCTGCATGGGATGTTTGCCAACACACGCTATGCCTCGATGAGCGGGACGAGTGTCTACCGCGATTTTGTGGAACTCCCCTCTCAGATTATGGAGAACTTCGCCATCGAAAAGGAATTCCTGCACACCTTTGCCCGGCATTACCAGACGGGCGAACTGTTGCCCGACGAATATGTGGAACGCATCATCCGGGCATCGAACTTCAATGTGGCTTATGCCTGCCTGCGTCAGGTGAGCTTCGGTCTGCTCGACATGGCATGGTACACCCGTCACGAGGACTTTGACGGCGATGTGCGTGCCTACGAACAGGAGGCCTGGGCAAAGGCACAGCTGCTCCCGGTCGTACCGGATACCTGCATGAGCGTGCAGTTCTCGCACATCATGGATGGTGGCTATTCGGCAGGCTATTACAGCTACAAGTGGGCGGAGGTGCTCGATGCCGATGCCTTCTCGGTGTTCAAGCAGAAAGGCATTTTCAACCGCGAGGTGGCTGCGTCCTTCCGCGAACGGATTCTGTCGAAGGGCGGGACGGAACATCCGATGGTGCTCTACCGACGCTTCCGCGGACAGGAACCGACCATTGAGGCCCTCCTGCGCCGGAATGGCATTATTACAGGTGACAAGTGAGCAACCAATCTTTCCCCGTCAACACTAAAAAACAAGAACCGATGAAACATTGGACAACCCTTTTCAGACTTTCGTTGGTGTGCCTGCTGTTGCCGTTGCTGGCAGGCTGCAACGACGAAGACGACATCTCGGGCATCTTTGTCGAACGCACCTGGTATGTGACCGAGCTGTATAACGCCGACGGGAGGACTTCCAGCCTGGACGAGGCACAACACCAGCAGTTGGGCAATCGCCGCGATGCTTACCGCATCTCTTTCACGCCGGAGACATTCAATGCCCAGGCAGGAAGTACTACCCTCACCGGAACATGGACGGTCGACGGTTCCAACCAGACCATCCGCTTCCATTTCGACAGACCGGTGACAGGCGAGGACGCCATCAGCCGGATTATGATAAAATATTTGGAAGAAGCTGTACGTTATGAAGGAAGTTATATCTATCTTCGCATCTATACGGAAGCAGGGACTTCCATCCTCTTCAGCCCGGACAAATAGAAAGGGAGTGAAACAAAAAGAATGAACAGTATGACATACGACGAAACCAAGCAATACGAACTGGACCGGCGCTACATCCGCATGGCAGCCATCTGGGCGGAGAACTCCTATTGCAAGCGCAGGCAGGTGGGTGCCTTGATTGTGAAGGACAAGATGATTATCTCCGACGGCTACAACGGGACACCGTCGGGATTTGAGAACATCTGCGAGGACGAGAACAATGTGACAAAGCCCTACGTGCTCCATGCCGAGGCAAACGCCATCACCAAGATAGCCCGTTCGAACAATAGCAGCGACGGTGCTACGCTGTACGTCACGGCTTCGCCCTGCATCGAGTGTGCCAAGCTCATCATCCAGGCGGGGATACGCCGCGTGGTCTACTCGGAGAAGTATCGCCTGGAGGACGGCATCGAGCTGTTGCGGAAGGCAGGTATCGAAGTGGTATATGTGAATCCTAAAGAATAATATAGAATGTATGAGTGACAACAACAAGACCTCTCGTTTCATCCCTGTCATCATTGCCGTCAGCATTGTCGTCGGCATCCTGATAGGGACCTTCTATGCCAACCATTTCTCGGGAAACCGGTTGAGCATCATCAATACGTCATCCAATAAGCTGAACGACCTGTTGCGCATCATCGACGACAAGTATGTCGACTCGGTGAGCATGGGAGACCTCGTGGAGAAAGCCATGCCGCAAATTCTGGCAGAGCTGGACCCGCACTCCATGTATATCTCCGCCAAGGATGTGGAGGCGAGCAATGCCGACCTGAAGGGACACTTCAGCGGCATCGGCGTGTCGTTCACCATCCAAAAGGATACCATCTGCATCAACAGCGTCATTCAGGGCGGACCCTCCGAGAAGGTGGGACTGATGCCGGGCGACCGCATCATTGCCGTCGACGACTCGGCGTTCGTGGGTAAGGTGGTGACCAACGAGAATGCCATGAAGAAGCTGAAGGGCGAAAAGGGCAGCGTGGTGAAGCTGGGCATTTACCGTCCCGGTGTGAAAGAGACGCTCGACTTCACCGTGGTGCGTGGCGACATCCCCGTGAAGAGCGTGGATACCTACTACATGCTGACCGACAAGATAGGCTACATCAAAATCAACAAGTTCGCCGAGACTACCTATGCTGAGGTGATGATTGGCATTGCCACCCTCCAGCAGCAGGGCAGCGAAGGACTGGTCATCGACCTGCGTGGCAACACCGGAGGTTACCTGGGCTCGGCGGTCAATATTATCAACGAGTTCCTTCCGCGCAACAGCCTCATTGTCTATACCGAGGGACGCAAGTCGCCGCGTGAGGAGTTCCGTTCCGACGGACGGGGCACCAATCAGCAGACGCCCATCGTCCTGCTGACCGATGAGATTTCGGCTTCCGCAAGTGAGATTTTCTCCGGAGCCATTCAGGACAATGACCGCGGACTGATTATCGGACGCCGTACCTTCGGCAAGGGACTGGTGCAGCAACCGATTGACTTCCGCGACGGTTCGTCGATGCGGCTGACCGTGGCACGCTATTACACTCCCTCGGGACGTTGCATCCAGAAACCCTACGTGCGTGGCGAAGGGGCGGAGTATGAATACGACATCGTCAACCGTTTCAATCACGGGGAGTTCTTCTCGGAGGACAGCATCAAGCAGAACACCGAGGAGGTCTACCACACTTTCCTGGGACGCACGGTCTATGGTGGCGGAGGCATCATGCCCGACATCTTTGTGCCGCAAGACACCACAGGATACACCTCTTACTACATGACGTGCGTGAACCGTGGCGTGTACATCGAGTTCGGTTTCCAATACACCGACAAGAACCGTCAGAAGCTGGAAGAGTTCAAGGACCAGGCTTCGCTCGTGGCCTACCTGAAACGTCAGAACCTCGTGGACAAGTTCGCACGCTTCGCCGAGACACGGGGCATCAAGCGCCGCAACCTGATGATACGCAAGTCCTACCCGTTGCTGGAGAAGCTGGTCATCGGCAGTGTGGTCAACTATGCACTCGACTTTGGCGACTACGTGCAATATATCAATGAGAGCGACCCCACGGTAGCAAAGGCCGTCGAAGTGTTGGAGAAGGGGGAATCGTTCCCGAAAGCTCCGCAAACTGAAGAGAAATCCGAATGAACGAAGAGAAGAAAGCCTTGCGCAGGCACATTGCGCAGTTGAAACGTTCGATGGCTGCCGCCGATGCCGCGGCAGCCTCCGAACGGCTGTTTGCCATGCTGGAGCAGTCGCCCCGTTTCCAGGAGGCACACACGGTGCTGTGTTACTACTCCATGCCCGATGAAGTCGGGACTCATGACTTTGTGGAACGTTGGCGCACGAAGAAGTGCATCCTGCTTCCGGTGGTGAAGGGAGATGAACTGGAACTTCGCCGATACACGGGACCTCAGGACCTGCAACCGGGCGAACGTTACCACATCGGTGAGCCGACGGGTGAGCCGTTCACCGACTATGCGTCGATTGACCTGACGCTTGTCCCCGGTGTGGCGTTTGATGCCGAAGGCAACCGACTCGGACGGGGCAAGGGATACTATGACCGTCTGCTGCCGAAGCTCAACTCCTATAATATAGGTATAGCCTTCGACCTGCAACTGGTTCCCCGTGTTCCCTGCGAACCGTTTGACCGTCCGCTGGATGCCGTGCTGACGGACAAGGGATGGGCGAAATAGCCCGTTCCCGTTTGGGTAACTTTAGTAGATGACGATATTTGTGATAACCTGGGCCCCCACGTGGTGGTTCAGGTTTTTCAGTATCCGGTCGCGCCCCATCGAGAGCTCCTGGCGGAGGACCGGCGAAGTGATGTGCACGTAGAGCGTCTGGTTCTTGATGTGCAGACCGTCGGTGTAGGAAGAGATGCCCGGACCCAGGACCTCCTTCCATGCCTGGATGAGCCGGTACTCGTTGAGCGGAGACTCTAGTCCTTCCCGACGCATGAACTGCCGGATGAGCAGTCCGATTTGTTCCGCATCGTTGCGTTTCATGCCTTGCCGCCCTCCTCGATGCGGTCGCTCACGGCACCCTTGTCGACAGTGAACAGGCGGTAGTTCTGTTCCGTCTTCCGCAATATCTTGTCCAGGTGGTCCCGGTTGGTGTCTGTGATGAAAATCTGTCCGAAGCTGTCGCCTGCCACGAGTTTCACAATCTGTTCCACCCGCGAAGCATCCAGCTTGTCGAAAATGTCGTCCAGCAGCAGGATGGGTTGCGTACGGCTGCCCGTCCGCTTCAGAAAGTTGAACTGTGCCAGCTTCAGGGCGATGAGGTACGTCTTGTTCTGTCCCTGCGACCCCTCGCGCTTGATGGGGAAGTCGCCCAGCTCCATCTCCAGCTCATCCTTGTGGATGCCGTGGAGCGAGTATCCCATGATGCGGTCCTTCGGACGGCTCTCCCGGATGACGTCGATGAGGGCACCCCGTTGGGCATGCGAGCGGTAGGTCAGTCCCACCCGTTCGCGGTCCTGCGAGATGTAGGAGTAGAACGACTGGAAAATGGGGATGAATTCGCGGATGAACTCCTCCCGTTTGCGATAGACCGTCGTGCCCGTCTCCGCCATCATCTCTTCCCACACCGCCATCAGTTCCCCGTCAGGTTCCTCCTCCTGCTTCAGCAGGGTGTTCCGCTGTTGCAACGCCTTGTTGTAGCGCATTAGCGCCTCCAGATATTCGCGGTCATACTGCGAGATGACCACATCCATGAAGCGGCGCCGTTCCTCACTGCCCCCTGCGATCAGTTCCGCGTCAGCCGGTGACACCATGATGAGCGGGATGAAGCCGATGTGCTCCGCCAGCCGTCCGTATTCCTTCTTGTTGCGTTTGAACTGCTTCTTCTGCCGGCGTTTCAGTCCGCAGTAGATTTCTTCCGGTGTCCCGTCCTCCAGCTCATAGAAGCCCTGGATGACGAAAAACTCCTCGTCGTGCCGGATGTTCTGCGAGTCCACTGGGTTGGAGGCGCTCTTGCAGAAGGACAGGTAATAGACCGCATCGAGCAGGTTCGTCTTTCCCATGCCGTTCTGCCCGATGAAACAGTTGATTTTCGGCGAGAAGTCCAGCTCCACTTCCGCCAGGTTCTTATAGTTGAGTATCGAAATTCGTTTCAGTATCATGCCGCAAAGTTACGTCTTAAATGTCGATTCGGAAAGAGCCGGAACCCTCTTTCTTCGTGGAAAAGGGAGGCGGTCCGGCGGCATCCCCTCTTGTCAGAAAGACACGGATTTAAGTTAATTGCTTGACAGAATCGCGGAATATGCCTTTTCCGGCTAACTCACACTTTGATGAAAATCGGAAAAGTAGGTTTTTTTAAGAATAGATATGCGACGGAATTTGCATAAAGATTCCATTCCGGACTCGAAATGAATAATTATACCCTTCAAACAATATTGTTTGAGCCGTCAAACACTTGTGTTTGCCACATGAAACAATATTGTTTGGCGAGTGAAACAATATTGTTTCGTCCGTCGAGTACAAATGTTTCCGTTACGGAACGTTATAGTTCGCTTACGATAACGCTTGTTATGCTTTGTTTACTTCTGGTTTGAACGGACGGACGTTCTTTTCGGAAGTGTGATTTCGACGGAAGATATGTGTTTCCGCTTTCCATTCTTTTCACCTGACGTTTGATTGGCAGACGGACGGAAGGTGCTTCGTCCGTATTCGTGACACGGTGAATTTTGCAAACCGCCTGGAACGGCAAAAAAATCCACCGACTCCTGTCCCGGCTGCGAAAACGTGCTTTGTGGAGCGATTCGTTTGACAAAGTGACAAGCTGACGATTTGTCAAATCGTCCGTTCGTCCCCCGGTTCACCCCTCAACGGATTACTAATCCTAAAAAAGATGCGTTGAAATTTTCTTTATATACGGAAATAAACTACTTTTGCCCTCCGAAAATACGGTAAATAAGTAAATATTAAAAGTTTCTATAAATATGGCAGAACAAAAACACACTCCCAATGCAATGGATGTGGAAGAGGCACTGAGCTCTTCGGAAGCATACATTATTAAGAATAAGAAGACAATCATCGGCATCGTTGTCGCAGTGGTAGTCATCGTAGGTGGCTGGTTGCTTTACAACCACTTCGTTGCCATGCCGAAAGAGCAGAAAGCTTCGACCATGCTGGCGAAAGGACAGGAATATTTCGCAATGAGCCAGTATGAGCTGGCACTCAATGGCGATTCGCTGAGCTACAAGGGCTTTGCAAAGATTGCTGAAGAGGAGAGTGGAACGGCTGCCGGAAACCTCGCCAACGCATACGCCGGTCTCTGCCTGGCTCAGACAGGGAAATACGAAGAGGCCATCCCTTACCTGGAGAAGTTCAGTGGAGACGACCAGATGGTGGCTCCTGCCGTGAAGGGTGCGTTGGGCAACTGCTATGCCAACAAGGGTGACCTGGAGAAAGCCGTCGCCCTCCTGGTCGATGCAGCCAACAGCAGCGACAGCCAGTCGCTGAGTCCCATCTTCCTGCTTCAGGCAGGTGAGCTGTATGAGAAGCTGGGCAAGAACGACGAGGCCTTGAAGCTCTACCAGACCATCAAGGAGAAATATTTCAACTCATACAACGGAGCGAATATCGACAAGTACATCGAGCGCGTTTCGAAATAATCCGGGGTAGGTCCTCCGGAAAGTCCGGAACACGTTTCGTCACGGACGCGGCAAATAACCTTTTACATACACAAAACTTGTTGAACGACGGATGATGCGGATAAGGACGGGAACGGACCGTCAGTCTATCTGTGTCATCCGTTTTCCTTGTTTAGCGGACGACCCCTCCGTTTGTCGGCTGAATACCTTCATAAACCAACAAAAACCAAATAGAGACTATGGCAACAAAGTATCACAACCTTTCAGAGTATAATGTAGACACGGTGCCCGATGCGGGTGCCATGCGTTTTGGCATTGTCGTTTCCGAATGGAATGACAACATCACCGGTGCGCTGCTGGACGGTGCGCTGAAGACGTTGAAGAAGCATGGTGCGAAAGACGAGAACATCTGCGTCATGACTGTTCCCGGCAGTTTTGAGCTGACGTTCGGTTCGGCACAGATGATCAAGAGCGGCAAGGTGGATGCCGTTATTGCCCTGGGCTGTGTGGTCCGTGGTGACACCCCTCACTTTGATTACGTTTGTGCCGGAGCCACGCAAGGCATTACCCAACTCAACGCAACCGGCGATGTACCTGTGATTTACGGCCTGATAACCACCAACAACATGGAGCAGGCAGAAGACCGTTCCGGCGGTAAGCTGGGCAATAAAGGCGACGAATGTGCAATTACTGCAATAAAAATGGTCGATTTTGTTTGCAGATTAAAAAAATAGTCGTACCTTTGCATCGCAATTGAGAGATAAAGCCTCTCAGTGATGCAAAACGGGCAAATACCAGAGTGGCCAAATGGGGCAGACTGTAAATCTGCTGGCTTACGCCTTCGGTGGTTCGAATCCATCTTTGCCCACTGAAATTGCGGAAGTAGCTCAGTTGATAGAGCATTAGCCTTCCAAGCTGAGGGTCGCGGGTTTGAGTCCCGTCTTCCGCTCTTACGAAGAGGAACTCCAAAATGGAGTTCCTCTTTTTGCTTTTCCGGCGGCAGTAGATTCGCTGAGGGGATTCAGTTAGGGCATCAGACAATCCTATTTTAGAAGAAAGCAAAAGGTTACAGACTTTGAGTAAATTTGCAAACAGATTTGAGTAAAATCCGTAATAGATTTGAGTAAAATTCTCATCACAATTGAGTAAAATTTTCATTAGAATTGAGCATGGACTATATTCGTAAACAATATCAGGGCAGTGCTGACGGTATCGATGATTTCCCCTCCTGACGTCTTCCCGTTGTTCGAGTCCCTTTCCGTTCTATCACGGAACGGATAATTTGATAAAATCCAAACCACTTTTATATCCATTTATAATTTATTCGCTATATTTGCCCTACAGAGGAGAACCCGTCAACTTTCGCTTGCGAAAGTTGGCTCATGTTACTTATAAACTAGGAAGAATATGGCAGACTTGACAATTCTAATTGCAGTAATCGCGCTTTCGGTATGGCCGATCGTGTGCTTCTTCTATTTCAGAAGAAAGCATAAGGAGATTGCCGACCGGCTGGCTGAAAGAGACTTGGACGACATCAGTACGCAGGACCTTGTGGTAACCGTCCTCCAAGCCATTGGCTGCCAACCGCAACTGAATGAGGAAAAACATATCTGTTTTAAATACCAGGGGGATGACTTCTACATCGCTACGCAGGAAGACAGCCGCTTCATCGTCATCTGGAATCCCTGGTGGGGCACCAGTGAACTGACCAACAAGGCATTGCCCTACCTGAAGGAAATTGTCAACCTGGTCAATGTAGATTCCATCGTGACAACCGTCTATACGACTGACGAGGAACAGAAGAACCTGGGATTCCACTCCAAGTGCCACATCCTCTTCACGCCGAAAGAAGCTCCGCTCGACGAATACCTGAAAGCGGTGCTCGACCAGTTCTTTGCCACGCATGATGTCATTAAGGACAATTTCAAGCAGCTCAATGCTGCCCCGACAGAGACTGAGAAGGAGAAACGGGTGCGCGTGAAAGGTTTTGCTTCCTACAAGGACAGCGGAAGCACCGTGCCACTCGACAATGTGGAGGCATAATGCCTCGTTGTGATGTCAAACACCCTGACGCAAGAAAGAGAGACTTGCGCCTTTTTTGCTGTTTGTGATGGAAGAAAAAACTGAATTCGACGATATATTCCGCTTATACTATACCCGGCTTTTTATCTATGCTTTCCAGATGATCGGTACCAAGGAGGAGTGCCGGGACATTGTCAACAGTGCGTATGAACATGTCTGGATGAACTTTCAGCTGATGGACCGTTCGACGGTGCGCTCCTTCCTGTATTCGTTCGTGAGGAGCCGTTGCCTGGATTACCTGCGCCACCTCGATGTGCACAACCAGTATGTGGAGTATTGCAAGTCGTGCGACGAAGGTTATGAGCCGGAACCGGCACTCATGGATATGGACTATCGGATTGTGATTATCCGGGAACTGATGTCAAACCTCAAGCCTTCGATCCGTCAGATTCTGGAAGCCTGCTACATTGACAAAAAGAAATACAGGGAGGTGGCGGAAGAGATGAACATGAGCACCAGTGCCGTGAAGAAGAATCTGACGAAGGCACTGAACTTACTTCGTGAAAAAATTGCAAAAAAACAATAAAGCCGTACCCGATTGACCGGGCTGATACGTTATATATATAGGATATTCCCTGAAACCTTGTCAACTGTTATTGTATGGATACGAAAGATAGGCCTGTCACAGACGAAGAACTGTTGGACCTCCTGGAGGGGATGTCCGAGCGGGACGGAGAGCTGTGGCAGCAAGTGAAAGAGAAAGGATTGACCGACGACTGTCTCCACCTGAGACTGCTCGCCGCTGCTTCACGCATCGGGCAGGAAGAGCCGGATGTGGAGGCACTGTTGGCTGCCTTCCATGCCGGGCAGTCCCGCAAGCGGCGTCTGCGTCTGAGACGCTGGGGACTGTCCCTGGTCGGAGTGGCGGCGGCTGTGCTGCTTCTGTTCCTGTGGATGTTGCCCGACGGAAACGGGGCAGGGACCGGCAAGGAACCGTTGCTGGTGTTTGCCTCCGACTCGGCAGCCTTGCGCAGTCCGGTGTTGCAGACAGAGAAGGCGCCGGGTGTACAGGCTTCGGCGGATGACGGGGTAGACCGTCCGGCAGTGTGGGTCGCCAAGGGACCTCATGAGCTGGATTATCACACTCCCGCCAACCTGTCAGCCTATGCCAAGGACCTGCCCGAACGCCACAGCCTGACTGTCCCTCGTGGTCAGACCTTCAAGCTCATCTTGTCCGACGGGACGGAAGTCTATCTGAATGCCGACAGCCGCCTGGTGTATCCCAGTCGGTTCACGGGGAAGGAGCGGAGTGTATTCCTGGACGGGGAAGCCTACTTCCGTGTGGCAAAAGATGCCGGACACCCCTTCATCGTGCGTACGCAGACCTTGCAGACCCGGGTGCTGGGGACGGAATTCAATGTCTCCGGCTATGAAGGTTCTGACACGGAAGTGACGCTGGTGGAAGGCAGTGTGGAGGTGAGTGACGCTGACCGGCAACGGACGGTACGCATCAAGCCCGGCGAACAGGCGAGCCTGCAGACTGACGGCGGCTTTGCCGTGCAGCAGGTCGATGTGTCACAATACATACATTGGCGGGAAGGTTATTTCTATTACGACAATGTCACCCTGCTGGACATCATGAAGGAGCTGGGACGCTGGTACAACGTGTCCGTGGTCTTCTGCAATGCCGAAGCCATGAAGAGCCGCCTGCACTTTGTGGCAGACCGCCGGCAGGATTTGCAGCATGCCCTCACGCTGCTCAACCGCATGAACAAGTTCACCATTACTCAGAAGGCGGACGGACGCGTGTACGTGGAGTAGGGGGTATGCGATGGATGCTGAACTTAACTTAGTTAGATAGAAGAATATGTTATTGACGACAACGCCTTCGGTAGAGGGCAAACACATCACGGCTTACTATGGCGTGGTGTCGGGAGAGACAATCATCGGTGCCAATTTCCTTCGCGACTTCATGGCGAGTGTCCGCGATTTCCTTGGCGGACGTTCCAAAGCGTATGAAGAAGTGCTTCGCGAAGCCAAACAGACCGCCCTGCGGGAGATGGAGGAGGAAGCCCAGCGTCTGGGTGCCAACGCCGTCGTTGGTATTGACATCGATTATGAGACGGTGGGACAGTCCGGCAGCATGCTGATGGTGACTTGCAGCGGCACGGCTGTCCGTCTGGAAGACTGAACGAACAGAGTATCCGGTGGACGGACCGGTCGGGGAAATGCAGGCTTCGTGTGCGAAGTCTTCTCCCCGGCAGGTTCGTCCACCGGTTTTTTTTCCTTTGATGAGTACGAAATCTTAAAGAAATGTTTGCGTAGGTAAATAAAAGTGCTACATTTGCGAATCGAGAGTTAATTTATAGTAATAATTTAAAACAAAAGAGCATGAGAAGAATGAGACAGTTTGACGATTTGTCAGCCAATGCCTTGTTTTTGTCCTGGAGGGGGTAAATCCCCGTGACGGAATGTCACCGAAACTACCACTGGTGAGTGGTTTCCTCTTGGGAGAAGTTGAGAGAGGCAATTGTGTGGATGAGAGAAAAGAGAAGAGAGAAGTTTCCGCAACTTTGAGAGAAAGAGTTTCAACCGTGTGTGTGGATAAGGAGAAGAGAAAAGACGCATCAGAGCGCGTGACCCTTCACTTGTCAGAACCCCAAAATCTTTTTGCTTCGTCCTCCTGTGGGACGGGTACCCGGGTCGGTTGACCCCTTGTGTACCCATGCTGTGTGTGCATCTCCGTTGCCGCAAGGTGGCGGGGAAGGGAATGACCATTTCCATTCCCGTGCAGATAAATCTATTCAATCGGAAGGTGTGTTGGATGTGTATACACCTGATAACCTTAACAACAAGAACTTTATGAAACGAATCTTAGCACTGTTCTGTGCGTATTTATTGATCGGTGTTCACCTGGCAATTGCCCAAACCTTGCAGGTGACAGGTACGGTGACATCCGGCGAAGACGGTCAGCCTATTATCGGTGCCTCGGTTGTGGTCGAGGGAACGAAGACGGGTGTAACAACGAATGTGGAAGGTAAGTTTACCTTGCGTGTCGACAAGAATGCGAAACTGAAAATCAGCTATATCGGCATGCAGACCCAAGTGCTGAAAGCGCAAGCAACCATGAAGATTACCCTCTATCCCGATGCCATGCTGATTGATGAGGTGGTGGTGACGGGTATGCAGAAAATGGATAAGCGTATGTTTACCGGTGCCACGGCAAAGGTGGATGCCGACAAGGTGAAACTCGACGGTATGGCGGACATCAGCCGCTCGCTGGAAGGACGCATTGCCGGTGTGTCGGTGCAGAATGTGTCGGGAACCTTCGGTACGGCTCCGAAAATCCGTGTCCGGGGTGCTACCTCCATCTATGGCAGCTCCAAGCCGCTGTGGGTGGTCGACGGGGTCATCATTGAAGATGCGGTCGATGTGGGTGCCGATGACCTTTCGTCGGGTGATGCCGAGACACTGATCAGCTCTGCCATTGCGGGACTGAATGCCGACGACATCGAGAGCTTCCAGATACTGAAGGACGGTTCCGCCACCTCCATCTACGGCGCACGCGCCATGGCGGGTGTGATTGTCGTCACCACGAAGAAGGGACGTGCCGGACACAGCAGCATCAACTACACCGGTGAATTCACCATGCGCATGAAGCCCAGCTACAACGAGTTCAACATCATGAATTCACAGGACCAGATGGGCGTGTATGACGAAATGGAGAAGAAGGGCTGGCTCAATGCCGCCGACCTCCACCGCGCCTCTGACAGCGGTGTCTATGGCTACATGTACAAGCTCATGAACACGTATGACCCGGCTACCGGACAGTATGCCCTGCCCAATACGCCCAATGCCATCAACGCCTACAAGAAGGCTGCCGAGATGCGCAACACGGACTGGTTTGACCTGCTGTTCTCCAACGCCGTTTCGCAGAACCACTCCGTGAGCATCTCCACGGGTACGGAGAAGGCATCGTTCTATGCCTCCCTGAGTGCGCTGACGGACCCGGGATGGTACAAACAGAGCGAGGTGAAACGCTACACCGCCAACCTGAACACTACCTATAACATCAGCGAGAAACTTTCCGTGGGCTTGATTGCCAATGCCTCTTACCGTAAGCAGAAAGCCCCGGGCACCCTGAGCGCCACGGTCGATGCCGCCAGCGGAGAGGTGACACGTGACTTTGACCTGAACCCCTACTCCTATGCACTCAACTCCTCGCGTGCCTTGGACCCCCATACGTTCTACACCGCCAACTATGCTCCGTTCAACATCCTGCATGAGCTGGACCACAACAACATGGAACTGAACATCGTCGACCTGCGTTTCCAGAGCGAGTTGAAGTACAAGCCCATCCGTGGTCTGGAACTGTCGGCACTGGCAGCCATCAAATACCAGACCACCTCGCAGGAGCACAACATCCTCGACGATGCCAACCAGGCTATCGCCTACCGCACCGGTATGGACGACGCGACCATCCGCGATGCCAACGACCTGCTCTACAAAGACCCCGACTACCCCTATGCACTGCCCATCAGCATCCTTCCCGACGGAGGTATCTACCAGCGTCGCGACTACAAGATGGCAGGTTGGGACTTCCGTGCCACCGCCAACTGGAACAAGGCATGGGGTGCCGATGAACGTCACCTGACCAACCTCTTTGCCGGTATGGAAGTGAACAGCCTGAAGCGCTCCAACTCCATGTTCCGCGGCTGGGGTATGCAGTACTCGCTGGGTGAGCTGCCCTCCTATGTGTACCAGTTCTTCAAGAAGGGCATTGAGGCGGACGACAAGTATTATTCGCTGAACCACACCATGGGACGTGCGGTGGCTGCCTTCATGAATGCCACCTACTCCTATGACGGACGCTATACCCTCAACGGTACGTTCCGTTACGAAGGAACCAACCGCATGGGTAGCAGCCGTTCGGCACGCTGGTTGCCGACCTGGAATATCTCGGCAGCCTGGAATGCCCATGAAGAGAAGTTCTTCAAGGACCTGTTCGAGCCGGCACTGTCGCACTTCACGCTGAAAGCCTCTTACTCCCTGACAGCCGACCGCGGTCCTGCCAGTGTGACAAACTCCCACGCCATTTTCCTCGGCACGACGCCTTATCGTCCGTTTGCCAGCATTCAAGAGACGGGTCTTTATCTGGACGAGCCCGAGAACAGCGAATTGACCTACGAGAAGAAGCACGAGCAGAACATCGGAGCCGAAATGGGCTTCCTCAACAACCGCATCAACTTTGCCATCGACTGGTATCGCCGTAACAACTACGACCTGATTGGTCTGATCAATACCAGCGGTATCGATGGATTTGCCTATAAATATGCCAATGTCGCCTCCATGCGCAGCCACGGTGTGGAGTTCACCCTCTCGACCGTGAACATCCGGAACCGCTCCTTCTCATGGACTTCCGACCTGATTTTCTCGAATTCGAAAACAAAGGTGACCGACCTTTCGTCGCAGAACAAGATGATGGACTTCATCTCCGGTACAGGCTTCACCCGTCCGGGTTATCCTGTGCGCAGCCTTTTCTCCATTCCGTTTGTCGGACTGGATGAGAACGGTATCCCGCAGTTTGATATAGACGGCGAAGTGACCAGCACCGATATCAGCTTTCAGCAACGCGACAATCTGGACTTCCTGAAGTATGAAGGACCGACCGATCCGACCATTACCGGTAGTTTGGGCAACGTATTCACCTACAAAGGATTCAAACTGAATGTCTTCCTGACCTATGCCTTCGGCAATGCCGTGCGTCTAGACCCCAGATTCAGTGCCATCTATTCGGACCTGGATGCCATGCCGCGCGAGTTCAAGAACCGTTGGGAACTGTCAGGCGAAGAGCAGTCGACCAATGTTCCGGGCATTTTACCGTATCGGTTATATCACGACCAATATAAGTACTATTATGCCTACAATGCCTACAACTATTCGACAGAGCGTGTGGCAAAGGGTGACTTTATCCGTCTGAAAGAGATTTCCTTGGGTTATGACTTCCCCAAGAAGTGGATATCCTACCTCAAGATGCAGAGCCTCTCGCTGAAGCTGCAAGCCACCAACCTGATGTTGCTTTATGCAGACAAGAAGTTGAACGGACAAGATCCCGAGTTCTTCAACACCGGTGGTGTGGCTTCTCCCGTACCTCGTCAGTTTACGTTGACCGTACGCCTGGGACTTTAATCTGACTATTCATCTATAAACTCACGATTATGAATAAAATACTATATTGGGCTTCATGCCTGGCTGTCTGTACGGCATGCAATGATTTTCTCGATGAGATGCCTGACAACCGTACCAGCCTCGATTCAGAAAAGAACATAGCCAGCCTGTTGGTAACAGCTTATCCCGATCAGACAAACGCCATGATAGGAGAGATGCTGAGTGACAACGTCGATGAAAACAAACGCACTTATAGCTTTTGGGGTAAGGTGCAGGAAGAACTTTATCTTTTGGAGGTGCCTTATGAAGAGGCTCAGGATAGTCCACACAGCCTATGGAGTACTTGTTATCAAGCCATATCCCAGACAAATTACGCATTGCAAGCGATAGAGGAGCGTGGCAATCCGGCATCGTTGGATGCAGTGCGTGGAGAGGCATTGCTTTGTCGTGCCTACAGTGCTTTTGTCTTGGCTACTACATTCTGTGAAGTCTATAATCATGAAACAGCAGCGAAGCATTTAGGTATCCCTTACCCCACAGAACCGGAAACGACGGTTAATCCGAAGTATGAGCGTGGAACACTGGCAGAGGTTTACCAACGGATTGATGCTGACTTGCAAGCCGGTCTTCCTCTGATTAGTGACGATGTGTATAAGGTGCCTAAGTATCACTTCAACCGTCGTGCGGCGTATGCGTTTGCTGCCCGTTTCTATCTGTACTACATGCAACCGGATTTCTCGAATCTGAGGAAAACCATTGAGTATGCGACTCGGGTGTTAGGTCCGGAGCCTTCTGCATTGTTGCGGAATTGGCAGGCGCTGGGGACACTCTCTCCTAACGGTGATGTGCAACCGAACGCCTATGTGGATGCCAATGAACCTGCTAACCTGTTGTTGGTTAGTTCTTCTTCTCGTTTGGGCGGTACGGTAGATGCCGGATGGCAAATGGGAACTCGTTATGCTCACAATGCACTGGCAGCAAAAGAAGTCTGTGAGTCATCGGGACCCTGGGGAGCCTATACGACTTTTTACCAACAGCCGTTTACGCCGGGTAGTAATCCTAAAAAATCTTTCCGCCGAGTGACACTTTATCAGAAGATGAGTATTGATGGCAACTCCTACTGGCCCTATACGATTGTGCCCTTGTTTACTACAGATGAGACGCTGATTACACGTGCGGAGGCTTATGCCTTGTTGGGACAATATGAAGAGGCTGCAGCTGATATTACGACTTGGCAAAAGAATTATACTAGTAACAAGCGTAATGTCACTCCCGATGATATCGTGTCTTTCTATAGCAAAACTCCGTATTATGAACCAAGTAAGCCGACCGTGAAGAAGCATCTTTCGCCTGACTTCATCCAGTTGGATGCCACCAAAGAGGCTTTCATCGACTGCGTACTGCACATTCGCCGTATTCTGACATTGGGCGAGGGTGTACGCTGGCAGGATATACGTCGCTATGGCATTACCGTACATCGGCGTTATGTCGAAAGTGGTGCCTTTGTTGAGGTTACGGATACAGCTGAAAAGGGTGATCCACGCATGGTGATGCAGATTCCTCGTTCGGTTATTTCAGCCGGTATGACACCTAACCCGAGGGCTAAATGAATGTTGAATCCCATAAAACAATAGGAACAATGAAAAAGATATATACTGCACTTCTGTTTTCCGTTGCTTTGGGCTTCGGACTAAGCAGCTGCAACGAGGATAAGGTGGACTTTGACCACAGTATCTTCGAGAATAAAGAGGCACAGGCAAACGCTGAGGCTGCCAAGAATGATTTCGACCGTTGGTTGGATGACAATTACCTGGCACCTTACAATGTGTCGTTCAAATATCGTATGGAAGATATTGAGAGCGATATGAAGTATAACTTGGTCCCGGCCGCCTATGACAAGTCGGTAGCTCTTGCCAAAATTGTAAAGCACGTATGGATTGATGCCTACAATGAAGTGGCAGGTCCCGACTTCCTGCGTACTTATATCCCCCGGACGATTCATTTGATAGGTTCTCCGGCATATGACAACTCCGGAACCATGGTGCTGGGTACCGCAGAGGGAGGTGCTAAAATCACGCTTTACAATGTGAACGACCTTGACTTGAAGAATATCAGTATAGATATGCTCAACGAGTATTATTTCAAGACAATGCACCATGAGTTTGCCCATATTTTGCATCAACGCAAAAACTACGATGTCGCCTTTGACCGCATCACGGAAGATAGTTATGTGGGCAGTAACTGGTATATTTATACCGATCCGGAAACCGGCTCTACATCGGGGCGTACTCTGCAACAGGCTTGGAAGGCAGGGTTTGTCACTCCCTATGCCATGAGCGAATCCAGAGAAGACTTTGTCGAGAATGTGGCTAACTACGTAATTCATGATCAAGCTTATTGGGACTATATGCTCTCAAAAGCAGGAGATAAAGGAGCGGCATTAATTCAACAAAAGTTCACCATTGTCTATAACTATATGAAAGAGACATGGGGAATCGACTTGAATAAGTTGCGCACTGTGGTGCTACGTCGGCAAAACGATGTCTTATCACTTGACCTCACTGTTCCGGCAACTACTAATTCGACTCACTCTAATGCTGAATAACTATGAAGAAGTTTAAGAAATATATGATGCTTGCATGTATGTTGTTCGGTGTAGGCATCAGTTTGCAGTCATGCCTTTTTGAAGAGGAGGATACCTTCGAACAATCGGCTGCAAACCGCTTGACGGAAAATATCAATCGCTATGAGAGAATCCTGCAGGGTGTTCCCAATGGTTGGTTGATGGAGTACTATATTGGTTCGAACTATGAATATGGAGGCATTCCCATACTCTGTCGATTTAAGGATGGAAAGGTAGAAATGGCGACAACTTTTGAAGCTGACGGAGTGAAGCCGGGTACTGTTGTTTCTTCTCTCTATAAGCTGGGTAGTAACCAGTCGACCGTGCTTTCATTCGACACCTATAATCCGTTGATTCATTATTTCGGAACTCCTGGACTAGTGGATATTTCCAATCCGAATACCACACTAGGAGGTGATTATGAGTTTGTGATGCGCGAGGGTGCCGGTGACAAGATTGTTATGGAAGGTACTAAGTATGGCAATCGGATGGTGTTGACACCCCTGCCGGAAGACGCTGATTGGAAGGCGTATATTACTGGAGCTTTGCAGATAGAAGATGCTGCCTTCCTCAAGAATTTCAAACTAATGGACCAGGCTAAGGAGTTGGGTTCACTGAGCCGCTCAAACTGGACGTTCTCTTATCGCCCGGAAGGAAGTAAGGAAAAGATCAACGTCCCCTTTGTATACACATCGACCGGCTTGAAACTGCGTGAGCCGATGGAGGTGAATGGTGTAAAAGTGATGAACTTTACATGGAACAGCGAGACAATGTCTTTCAACTGTACAGATGTCGGGGCTGAACAGGTTAGCTTGGTGTCTGTTTATCCGGAAGGGTATATGCCTTATGAGAAGTTCCTGGGTACCTATACATTGACTGCCGGTCAGCCAGTGAAGGAAGGTACCAGCTATGTGCTGAAGCCTAGAGACCTCACCGTGACAATTGAACAGGATGTAGAGGGAGAATCTTATCTGATCAAGAGTGAAGACATAGACATACCTATTCCTTTGTCCTATGACCGGGGTAGTGGGTCAGTTGAATTAGTACCTAAGAAACTTGGTGCATTAAGCAAATACTACATTGGTATGCGTATTAGTGTTGATACAGGACTGTATCCGGTGGGTATAGCTAGTCTCATTGGTGAAGTCACCACAGAAGACCCCTTCACCTTGGCACTCGTGGATGACGGTACCGGTTGGGGTGCAACTGGATTCAGTCTCTATGCATATGGGGATGCCGCCTACTCTGAAGAATTGGGATATTGGGATTGGTTTGATAGACCGGTCTTTGTGAAACAGTGATATGACCTGATTGCTAACCATTAAAACAAGAGACGTATGAAACGAAACTTTATATCTACATTATGCCTGATGGGAGTCCTACTATTGTCAGCAGGTTGTTCCGATGAGGGCAGAGAACTCTCTTATATGCCTACTATCGAGCTGTCGGGTAGTAATATTGTCTTTCCGGCTTTGGGAGGAACACAAGAGTTTGCAGTGAAAGCCTCCAAGGCGGTGAAAGCCACAGTCGATGCCGACTGGTGTCGAGTTACTGCAGTGAAGGATGCCCGGGTGATATTGGAGGCTGATATAAATAGAGGTGTGGAAAGCCGTATGGCAAAAGTTATCATCACGGATGGAGAATCTGAAATCTATGCGACAGTGATGCAAAGCGGCTTTTATTTGACTTTTGATGACACTGCTTTGGATATCGCAATGCCAAAAGCAGGAGCCACGGTGACACGTGAGTTTGTCAGTCCGTTGGAGGTGAATGTGGCTGTTCCTGATTATGCCAAGGATTGGTTGAAGGTTACATATAATAATGGTAAACTCAGTTTTACCAGTACCGCCAATGAAGCTTCTCCCCGTTGGGCAAAAGTGACAGTGAGCTCCGGGGAGCAGAAGGTGGAATATGTGATAACGCAATATGAGCTGGCAGACTTTATGGGAGACCTTACCATGAAGTTGAAGATGAATTGGATGGAGAAAGATTTGGAACCTACCTTGACGTCTTCAATTACCCAGCAAGAAGATGGCACATATATCGTTGATTTCTCATCGATAGCAAGTCTGATTGATATGGAATTTCCATTGCCGGCTCATGCCAGCTATGACGCTGCGAAAGGTGTATTTAAGATTGATGTGAAACAATATATCGGATTGGCTCCTGAAGGTTTTGCCAGTCGGGATGTGTATATTGGTCTTGGTATGGTCAGTGAAGGAAAATTCTTGTACGATGAGGCCAATGGAGCCGCTGTCAATTTGGTACCTACACCAAAAGAAGACGGTAGTGTGGCACTGGTCATGCAGGATGCCGGAACTTACTCGAGTCCGATTGAAGGTATGGCATTCTTGTTCTCTACCAGTAAGTGGTTCTTTGACTTTACCATCTCGAAGCAAGCTACCATAACCATATCTTCATTAGAGCTCTTTCCTACGGCTTCGTCTCCAGAGGAAAATTAACTCTCATATAAAGTCACATTGACCTAAACCGGAACAAGGGCTGTCTCAACTAAGTAAAGTTGGGGTGGCCCTTTTTTAGCTTGTCGGCGTTTCCTCCGGTCAATCAAGGTTGGAGCTTGTGGGGCGGATGAATCCTATTGGACAAATGGACATGAAAACGGTCGATATTCCATGTGTCGCAGGAAAGGATTCTGCTAATTTTGTGCATCGATCATAAAATCAGTTTCAGATGAATACACAGAAGCTTTTTACCTCGCTTTGCCTGTTGCTGGCGACTTCCGCCGGGCAAGAGATGTATGCCCAACATAAAGTAGCAGCACCGATGGAAGACGTGAACCATGTCGTTGACAATACGCTCGACAGCCTGAACCTGGCACGTACCGTTCGTCCGGTACCCGGCTCCAGCCGTCGGGGAGACAACCCCGTGTTGTTCCTGATAGGCAACTCGACGATGCGTACCGGGACGTTGGGCAACGGCAACAACGGACAGTGGGGATGGGGATATTTCGAACACGAATATTTCGACGAGAACAAGATAACGGTGGAGAACCATGCTTTGGGCGGTACCAGCAGCCGGACGTTCTACAACCGGCTGTGGCCGGATGTGCTGAAGGGTATCCGACGGGGAGACTGGGTCATCATCGAACTGGGGCATAATGATAACGGTCCCTATGACAGTGGACGTGCCCGGGCATCCATCCCCGGTATCGGACGCGACAGCCTCAACGTCACCATCAAGGAAACCGGTGTGAAGGAAACGGTCTATACGTATGGGGAATACATGCGCCGCTTCATCCGTGATGTGAAACGGCGGGGAGCACACCCCATCCTGATGTCACTCACGCCGCGCAATGCCTGGGAGGATGCCGACAGCACCATCATCACCCGTGTCAACCATACGTTCGGCTTGTGGGCAAAACAGGTTGCCCGGAAAGAGCGTGTCCCGTTCATTGACCTGAATGAAATCAGTGCCCGTAAGTTTGAGAAGTTCGGCAAAGAGAAGGTCAAGTATATGTTCTACATCGACCGTATCCATACCAGTGAGTTTGGAGCACGTGTCAATGCCGAGTCGGCTGCTGAGGGAATCCGAGCCTGCAAGGGGCTGGAGCTGGCACGTTATCTGAAGCCGGTGGAGAAGGACACCGTGACTGGTGCCACCCGTCGCAAGGGTTGTCCGGTGCTTTTCACGGTGGGCGACAGTACGGTGAAGAATGCCGATGACGACCCAGACGGCATGTGGGGGTGGGGAAGTGTCATCCATGAACTGTTTGACACGGACCGCATTTCGGTCGAGAACCATGCCAAGGCAGGCCGCAGTGCCCGCACGTATCTGGACGAAGGTCGTTGGGACAAAGTGTACAAGGCGCTGCGTCCGGGTGACTTCGTGCTGATACAGTTCGGTCATAACGATGCAGGTCCGATCAATACCGGGAAGGCACGTGCCGAGCTGCCGGGAGCAGGTGATGAGAGCAAGGTGTTCAAGATGGAGTCCACTGGAAGGTATCAGGTGGTCTATACCTTCGGCTGGTATCTGCGTAAGTTCATCATGGATGTGAAGGAGAAAGGGGCTATTCCCATCGTGTTGAGCCACACGCCCCGGAACAAGTGGGACAACGGTGAGATAGAACGGAACACGAATTCTTTCGGAAAGTGGACGCGTGAGGCTGCCGAGCGTGCCGGTGCCTATTACATAGACCTGAACAAGTTGTCTGCTGACAAGCTCCAGCAGATGGGTTATGAGAAAGGCTTGCGTCTCGTCGGTGAGTATTTCAACCACGACCATACGCACACCTCTTTGAAAGGGGCACGCATGAACGCAAAGAGCATCGCCGAAGGCTTACAGGCTGTGGGGTGTCCGCTGAAGGATTACCTGAAATAGTTTCTGGTTGCTGAAGAGACAGATGCTCCTTGATACCAATGACAAGCATCTTATCGCAAGAAGATTTGGTATAAACCAATCTCAGATATTGGTAAACTATTAACAGGACCTGCACTTTGTCGTGTAGGTCTTTTTTTATTTGGAGAGGAACTGTGTAAAGCCGTTATTTCGACCTTGTTAGGGATTTTATTTCACAATCATAAGTTTATTCTCATGAAGGTGTGTCAAAAAGCGCACCTTCTTTTTAGGGTATGCCTCCCCCGATGTAGGGGGATGTTTGCTCAATATAAAATGATCAAAAACAAGAAATCCCAGTCTAAAGACTGAGATTTCTATACTTCCTTTTTATAGTGCAGATACGACGACTAAGCTCGTATGGGCACTTATTCTGACGCAAAGGTAAGCATTATCCCCTAAATGGCGAAGATAAATATGGCTTTAACATTTTAATTTTTCATGTTTGATACCTCAGCGATAACGTTTTTAGCCTCGGTAGTTTGGATGGAATTGACAAGAATACGTATCTCATTATCTAACTCTGCCATTCGATTTTGAGAGATTTTCCCCAGCAAATATCTTACAACATCTATGCCACCTTTAATATTGTGTCTGTTGTATTCCGAAACATTTGCTGGTAGTCGTTTGATTCCTTTGGGAAAATCCATACGATACAAGCACCCACCGTGGGCACATTTGTTGCGAAGGACACGAATCGTTTCAAGATAGTTGTAGAACACACCTCTTGAACAGCCGTATTCATTGGTGATTAAGTTCTTTGCTTCCGTCTCTTTCAGTGCATCGTACAATCGTATGATATTACCTAAGGTCATAAATTCGATGGCTTTCCACGCTGGCGCATATATGCCGGAATGACTGGCATGGTGATGCTCAATGATGGGATTCTTACGCAAAGGAGCATAAACCTGTTCTTCAAAATTGTTGACGAATTTAGAAGATACATACTTGCGGTTTGCAAACCAACACGGATCTTCTTTATATCGGAGGGATATATGATAGATTATTTTGGTACGGATGTTGACTTCTATGCGGTCAAGGGCATTAAGCAACAGTCTGCGGAGTTTCGTGTCAAACTCATAGAGGTCATAGACACTTTTGAATGTAGTTCCTTGTCTCAGTTGGTGGTCACGATGCTCAAGATTAGGAAACTGAATCTCATAAGGAAAAGAATAAAAACCAAGCCGATAATACCCGACATCGAGTAGAATCTCTTTCGCTTTCTCCTCGTTGTCAAATATCATTCCATTGGATTTAAGCCTGGCTATTTGCTCTTCTATTGTATATGCTTTCTTCATATATTTTCTTCTATTGTGCGAAGGTAGTGTTTTCTATTATGACTGGGGCATATGATGCAAAATAATGTTTTGTCTTGTTCTGATTATAAATGTAGGGGCGACCGGTCTGGTCGCCCGGTCCAATGCAATGTCCAATAACGTTCAACAAACGTCCAACAAATATTCAACAGGCGTTTGAAAAATGTTCAAACATGCATCGTCCGTCAATTTATTATGTATTGGTGGGGAAGCAACCCTGATTGGACCGGGCGAGCAGACCGCTCGCCCCTACATTTTTGGATTGGTTGGACAATACGGGTTGGGCATATCTCATGGATGATGGCGTGAATGTGTGCTATGCACACAGAGGGGCATCGTTCATTATGACACACCCCTCTGTACATTTGTCTGGCATTAAATCTTGTGATTGGAATGCCGGTATTCCTGTGGGGTGGTACCGACAAGTTTCTTGAACAGGCGGTTGAAATAAGAGTAGTCCTCAAAGCCCAGATTGAGTGCCACATCTTTTACCTGTGTGTCGCTTGTCACCAGGGTCAGTTGCGCATGTTCGATTTTTTTCCGGTTGATATATTGCAGAGGGGTTGCCTTTACCTCGTTCCTGAACAGGCGTATGAAGTGGTCCTTGGACAGACACGCCTGCTCTGCCAGTTCGGTGATGGTCAGATTCCGGTTGATATGCTTGTGGATGTATGATAATACTTTCACCAGGCGTTCGTCTCTGTCCAGTGATTTTTCCCTTGCCAATCTCATGAAGCGGGCGAGCAGCTGGTATACGATGCCCCTAGCTTCCACCTTGTCATAGAAGGCCCGTTGTTTGCTTAGCAGCAGACTGTGTATGAGTGTTACATCGTTATCATACGTGGTAGGGTCGGATTCTTGCAGGTTCATGTGGGGATAGATTCGGCAGAACCGTTTGATAAGGACCTGGTCCAGTTCACTTCCGGGTATCTCTATCGGGAAGTCCCATTCGTCCAATATGCTTTTTCCTTCCTGATTCTCTTCATAGATGTGCATGTAGTAGTGGCAGAAATGCGAGTCACAGATATTGCTGTGCCTGGTAAAGGCAGGTATAAAATACATGTGGTTGGGCTTGAGTGTATGGATACCGGACGGTAACTTGATTTGTGCAGTTCCTTCCACGACATAATACAGACGGCTGAAAGGACTGACCACATCTTTCCAGTTCCAGTCAGCGTCGTGGACAGCTAATCCGGCATTTAGGACATACGGGTGCAGTTGGTCGATTGAGAGGCTCATATTAAGAAACAGAATTCAGGTTAAAGCGCCCGAAGTTATAAAGGATCTGTCAGGTCTCAAAATATTGGAGCAGGAAATAGCAGTGACAGGCATAGAATGCAGGGCGATATCGAAATCTTCCTATGAATACGACTGTCATAGAGTCGCTGATTAACAATTAAGTCGATAATATCCTATCAGAACACGTTTATATCCTATCGTCCTTGTGAGTTTGATTATACTTTTACAAAACAATTCAATGACTTGAAATCAGTCATAAAATAATACTTTATCATGAAAAGCAAAACTTTATTTTTCTCGTTGCTATGTCCGGCTATCCTGTCGTGCAGTACAGCCCATCAGCCTTCTTGGCAGGTGTCGGTCTCTGAAGCCGATGAGCCCATGATGAAGGGCAAGTTCGAACCCACCTGGGAGTCGTTGAAGCATTACAAGGTCCCGGAGTGGTATCGGAATGCAAAATTTGGTATCTGGGCACACTGGGGACCACAATGTGTAGAGGGAACGGGCGACTGGATGGCCCGGTCCATGTATATGGAAGGATCTCCGGTGTATAACTATCATGTGGAACACTATGGACATCCCTCGGAGGTGGGTTTCAAGGATGTCATTCCCTCTTTTAAGGCAGAGCACTGGAACCCTGATTCTCTGGTGGCCTTTTATAAAAAGATAGGTGCGCAATATTTCTTTGCCTTGGGGAATCATCATGACAACTTTGACCTTTGGGACAGCAAGTACCAACCTTGGAATTCCGTGAATATGGGACCGAAACGTGATGTGCTGGCAGAATGGGAGAAGGCAGCCCGCAAACAGGGACTTCCCTTCGGTATCAGCCTGCATGCTGATCACGCATGGACCTGGTATGAGCCTGCCCAACGCCACGACACGATTGGACCGAAGAAAGGCATCCCTTATGATGGCAAGCTGACCAAAGCGGACGGAAAAGGCAAGTGGTGGGAAGGATACGACCCGCAGGACTTGTATGCACAGAATCATCCATTGAGTGAAAACAGTTGGGATGACGGCATGATCCATCGGCAATGGGCGTGGGGAGATGGCGCCTGCCTGCCTACCCGGGAGTATGTGATAAATTTTTACAATCGTACCTTGGAGGTGATAAACAGGTACAATCCCGATATCCTGTATTTTGATGTGACGGTCCTTCCGTTCTATCCGATTAGTGACGCCGGGCTGAAAATAGCTGCCCACTTTTACAATCACAACATGGCTACACATGACGGGAAGCTGGAGGCTGTGCTGAATGGCAAGATCCTGGACGACGAACAGCGCAAGGCTCTGGTCTGGGATGTCGAACGAGGTGCACCCAATCAAATCATAGCTGACAAATGGCAGACCTGCACCTGTCTGGGAGGCTGGCATTACGACCGTTCCTATTATGATAACGACAGGTATAAGTCGGCTGCTGACGTGGTGAAATTATTAATAGACGTGGTCAGCAAGAACGGAAACCTGTTGCTGAGTGTGCCTTTGCGTGCCGACGGTACGTTTGACGATAAGGAAGAGAAGATCCTGATGGAGTTCGGCGATTGGATGAATATCAACAAAGAGGCGATTTATGATACACAGCCTTGGAAAGTGTTCGGCGAAGGTCCGATAGCCAATTCGGACATTGCAATCAATGCTCAGGGTTTCAATGAGGGTTCTTATACGAATGCGACAGCCCAGGAGATTCGTTTTACACAAAAGGGTGAAGCCCTGTATGTGACAGCTCTGGCATGGCCGAAGGACAAGCAGGTGGTCGTCAAATCACTGTCGCAAGGGAATGATCTTTATCCCGGGAAGATAAGCCAGGTAGAATTGCTGGGTTACGGAACGGTGGATTTCAACCGCACAGCCGAAGGACTGGTCATCAATCTTCCGGATAAACCGCTGAACAGAATCGCTCCGGTATTCAAGGTGGAATAAGTGGAGATAGAACCTTTTTAACCCATAAGGAATGAATAGCGATTGGAGACTGGTTGCCTGGTATCCAGTCTGCTACCGTATTGTATCAGTTGAATAATATAAATCTTTGTATATGAGGAATCATGTTTGTATGAAGAGTGTATGGATGGCACGAATTGTCTTCCTGCTCATGGTCTGCTTTGTTGGCGTGGTTGAGTCACAGGGGCAAAGTTATGTGAAAGGTACTGTTTCAGACAGTAACGGTGAACCGTTAATCGGGGTAAGTATTTTGGTGAAAGGTGAACTGAAGGGTGTAATCAGTGACATCAATGGAGGCTATTCCATCCCGGCAGATGTCAGTGATGTCCTTCAATTCAGTTATGTAGGATATGTCACTCAGGAAATTAAAGTCGGCAATGATCGAATCATAAATGTGACATTGGAGGAAGACACCAGGCAGTTGGAAGAAGTGGTTGTTGTGGGTTATGGAACCCAGAAGAAGGTCAATTTGACGGGTGCCGTATCGTCTGTCAGTGCCGACGAGTTGGCTAATAAGCCTGTCATGAGCACAGCCCAGGCAATCGCCGGTCTAGCTCCCGGGTTGAGCGTTGTTTCAAATTCCGGACGTCCTGGTGCAGGTGCTCGTGTGAAGATTCGTGGTACCGGGACTTTTTCCAATGCAGGTACAGATCCATTGGTATTGATTGATGGCCTGTCCGGGAGTATGGATGATGTAGACCCCAATGATATTGAAAGCATTTCGTTTTTGAAAGATGCGGCTTCGGCTTCTATCTACGGTAACCGCGCTGCAAATGGGGTTATCCTGATTGAAACAAAGAAAGGTAAGAAAGGTAAGACATCCATCTCCTACAATGCTATTTTCGGTTGGCAGACACCGACAGAACTGCCGGAGTTCCTCGATTCATGGGAATATGCGGAGTATTATAATATGGCAATGCGCAATATGGGGTTGGTTGAGGCTTATTCGGATGAGGATATTCAAAAATATCGGAATGGGTCTGACCCTGATAACTATCCCAATGTGAACCATCTGAAAGAACTGTTGGATACCGGTTCGGGTTTTCAGCATCAACATAACATCAGTTTAAGAGGAGGAAATGACCGGACCAGCTACAATCTGGCTATCGGTTATCGTAAGCAGAACGGTTTGACGGAAAAGACTTCCAATGAGCGCATGACTGCCATCCTTTCTTTGCAGACTCTGTTGACCGACCGATTGTCGCTGAATCTGAACGTCAATGCATTTAATAACAATTATGATGCACCTAACGGTGAGCCACAGAGCATCGATGGTATCATCGGTTATGCGGTGCGTGAACCGGTCGTTATTGCAGGTAAGAAGTCGGACGGCACATTTGGCTATCAGGACAATTACAGTCCGGAAGCATGGTTGGCGGGTGAATCATTTGTGCATAATATTAACCGGAATATCAGTGCATCAGCCCAACTGAAATGGAATACCCCGGTTGAAGGTCTGTCATTCTCGGGAAAAGCGGGTGTAAATTATTGGACCAAGTATGATAAAGCCTATCGTGCAGAAACGTATTTTGATGATTCGAAGACTGTCGGCCCCTCTACATTGAACATTTGGTCGGGAAACAACACGTATACCACTTTGGAAGCTTTGGTGAACTATGAGAGAACTTTCAGGGATATCCATGCGTTGAAGGTTTTGGCTGGTACCTCAGTGGAACAATCTGCAAATCATGAATTGTCAGGGTATCGTAATACATTCCCTAATAACTTCTTGTATGAGCTAGGTTCCGGAGATGCGTCTACTGCAACGAATGGCAGCGTCTTGGATGAATATGCGTTAGTCTCTTTTTTCGGACGGTTTAACTACTCGTTCAAGGACCGTTATCTGCTGGAAGGAAACTTGCGTTGTGATGCTTCTTCCCGTTTTGCCAAGGATAACCGTTGGGGTGTTTTCCCTTCCGTGTCAGTAGGTTGGAGAGTGTCTGAAGAAGATTTCTGGAAAAACAGCAAGGTGGCTGACATTTTTGACAATTTGAAAATACGTTTGTCTTACGGTGTCCTGGGTAACCAGAATATCGGAACCTATCCTTACCAGCAGGTGTATGACTTGGGACATAACTATCCGTTGGGCAATCCTGCGACGTTGGTATCCGGTACCTATGTCTCAACTTACAAGAATCAGGATATTACATGGGAGAAAACAGCCATCACGAATGTGGGTCTGGATTTCAGTATGTTCAAGGGGGTCATAAATGGTACTGTGGAATATTTCTATAAGTATACTTCGGATATTCTGGCACCGCTGGAGGTGACTGGGATTATGGGACGTGGCGTCGGTGAATCCAATGTCGGAGCTGTATCTAATAGAGGTATTGAAATGAATCTTTCATTCAATGGACATATTAGCAACGGATTCCGATTCAGTATTGCTCCGAACTTTACATGGGTGAAGAATGCGGTGGAAGAATTGGCCAATGGAGCCACGAAAGAGATTAACAACAATCGTATTGTGGGGCAGCCGCTTGGCATTATTTATGGTTATCAGACAGATGGTTTGTTTGTCGACCAAGCTGAAATTGATGCAGCTCCCGAGCAGCTTGTCGGAAAGGGAAGCCTGAAGCCCGGTTATGTGAAATACAAAGATATCAGCGGTCCGGACGGTGTACCCGACGGGAAGGTCGATGCGGAATATGATCGAACTGTCCTGGGAAGCACATTGCCTAAGTTCTATTATGGTCTGAATCTGTCAGCCTCTTATAAAGGAGTGGATTTCTCTGCTTTGCTTCAAGGTTTGGGTGGCTACCAGCGTCTGATTGGTTCCTATATGGCATACGCCTTTTATAATAATGGTAATATCCAGCGTTGGCAGGCCGATCACTGTTGGACAGTGGATGATCCGGATAAATGGGCAGAATATCCGCGCATTGAGACCTTGAACATGAATAATCCCAATCTCCAGACCTCGGATTATTGGATGCGTAATGCCAGCTTCTTGCGTGTCAAGAATATACAATTGGGATATACACTGCCCGGAGCAATGACCAGGAAATTCGGTATTGAGAAATTACGTTTGTACGTGAGCGGGCAGAACCTGTATAGCTTCAACGGTTTCTATAAGGGATGGGATCCGGAAAATGAAATCGGTACAGGCGATCAACCGTCGTACTATCCGACAACAGCAGTTTATTCCTTTGGTATTAATTTAAACTTCTAAGCTAAATGAAAAGAGATATGAATGCACTCTATACACGTGTGACTCACACGATCAAATTAGGCTTATCCTTTCTGCTCTTGTTGGGAGGAGCCTGTGGATGTTCCGACTTATTGGATAAAAGCCCGAATTCGTCAATAGCAGACGGGAACTTCTGGAATAATGAGAAAGATGCCTATATGGCACTGGTGGGTTGTTATGTTTTTCCAAGTGGATGGACGAATGATGATTTTGCTACACCGTGTGGACAAATATACCTGGACTGCTGTGGTGGAAACGGTGTGGAGAAGGAGAACTTCACCAGCATGATGGCAGGAGTCAATTGCTTGTCTACAAATAGTAACATAGAGCGTTTTTGGGACAATGCCTATTGGATGATAGCCAAACAAAACAATTTCTTGGTTAATGTGGTGAACTGTCCGATGAAAGATGAACAGCTACGGGCACAGTTCATCTCAGAAGCAAAATGCTTGCGTGCTTACTACCTGTTCTATCTGGCATTCCATTTTAAGAATGTACCGATGCCGTTGACTAATTTGACATTGGGAGAAGCCAACACTATCAGCCAGACATCTCAGTCGGAGGTGTACAATCAGCTGGAGTCTGACCTTCGGGAGGCTATAGATGTGCTGCCGGACCGTTATGATGCGTCCAACTATGGACGTTTTACCAGGAATGCGGCACGTGTGTTGCTTAGTCGTATTTATCTGGCACAGGACAGATGGGCTGACGCTGCCGGTGTTCTGAAGGCAGTCATTGATTCCGGTCTGTATCAGCTGGATCGCAGAAACGGAGATGATAGCTACGAGAAACTCTTCTGGGTCGGTGGGGAATACAGTCCGGAAACCATCTTCTGTATGATGGCTCTGGCAGATAAATATACGACCGTACGTTATCAATATCAGTATCCGGAGTGTGCTTATGGAGGCTGGCATCAGTTTACCGCTTACAATGAGTTGGTCAAGGATTATTTTTGTACAGATGGAAAAGACATTGAAACTTCTGCTGTGTATGATGACAATGATCCTTATGCCAACCGTGATCTCCGTTTGTATGCCACGGTCTTTCTGCCTCCGTTGGGTTCCTATCCGGGGACAAAATATAATGACCTGACTTATGATTGTTTTAAAGGACCTAATACGGCTGACAGTTACAACCGTTATCCGTTGTCCAATGGATATTGCATTAAGAAGGGATGCGATCCTTCCGTGACGAGCAACATTGCTTCGACGCCGACTTATACACCTCTGATGCGCTATGCAGAGGTCTTGTTGAGTTACTTGGAAGCCCTGAATGAATCGGCTCCTGGTGAGGTGACTCAGGATGTGTTGAATCTGACCATTAACGATATTCGTGATCGTGTGAAGTTGCCCGGTTATACCAAAGCCGAGCTTAATTCTCAAGAGGCTGTCCGTAAGGCCGTCCGCAAGGAGAGGAGAGTGGAGCTGGCTTTTGAGGGCTTCCGCTATTTTGATGTATTGCGTTGGGGAATTGCCGAACAGGTCCTGAACCATACCTTTACCGGGGTGAAACTGTCTGATAACCCGAATGACAGGAATTACCGTGGTAAGGGATCGACAGCTTCTTCGGTAGATAAGAACATGTATTATCAATTTGAAACCCGTTCATGGGCTGCTCATAACCGTTACTTCCCTATTCCGCAATCAGAGATGAATGTGGATGGGAATCTTATACAAAACGATGGCTACTGATTGAGAATCTGTTTGGAAAAGCCTGCTCTACCTGGGTTGGGGCAGGCTTTTTCTCTGGTGTATTGAATGAATTAATTAATGCTTTGTGATTGACCATGAATCAACAACAAGGATATTTAGAACGGGGGTACGCTTTCCCCACCAAGCGTTATTGTCAAGTGTTGAGCTTGAAGGATAATCCGGCCTTGATAGCTGAGTACCGTAGAATACATGGTGCAGCTGAATCGTGGGCGGAAATACGAGAAGGAATCCGTTCGGTTGGAATTTTAGAGATGGAGATATACATATCCGGTTCTCAGGCTGTTATGATTGTGGAAACACCTTTGGAGTTTGAGTGGGATAAAGCGATGGAGCAATTAGCTCATTTGCCTCGTCAACAGGAATGGGAGGACTACGTGTCTCGTTTCCAACAATGTGCTCCGGGGAGTACATCTGGCCAAAAGTGGAAACTGATGGAACGGATATTTTACTTGTATGAGTAGTTGGATGGAGGACTTTTTATCTCTTTAAGTTACTTGTCCCCTCCCTCCACGCATCTCCTTCCAGCCTTTTCGAGCAAGGTATTACGCGGGAGATACGTAAGGAGGGGGAGGGGATTTAGTGTGTTCCGGTTTATTGTGCTGCTCCTGCCGGAAGCATGTCGGGCAGGCTGGATTGGATGATGTCGATCAGGATAGGGCGTGCTCCACTGACGAAACATTCCACGGCAATGACCATCAGGATGAGTCCCATCAGTCGCATCATGACATTGTTGCCGGTTTCTCCGATCAGGTCTACCAGACGGGTTGATTCTTTCAGGATAAAATAAGTCAGCAGATAGACAAGGGCTATGATGCCGACCAGTATGGCAACCATGCTCCATGATGTAGACTCGTCCATCAGCATGATGCCATTGGCTATTGCACCCGGACCACACAACATGGGGATGGAAAGTGGAGTAATGGAGATGTCATTGGCATACGTGCGGATTTCCTCGTTCTTCAGTTTGACGTTCGTGTAACGTGCTTGCAGCATGTCATAACCAATCTTGATGATGATGAATCCGGCAGCTATACGGAAGCCGTTGGTGGAGATACCGAAGAACTTGAACAGGAACTGTCCGGAAAAAGTGAATACGATCAGGATAAGAAATGAGATGATGGTCGCTCTTTTCACAATGCGTTGTCGTTCGTCTTTGCTCATTCCCTGTGTCATGGTAAGGAACACAGGCATGGTGCCCAGCGGATTGGTCAAGGTGAAGAATGAAGTGAAACACAATAAGGCAAATGGAAGTAGTGAGTCCATACGTTTTCTTGTTTTATTGATTGGTACCTGGTTGAGAGCCGTTTTGAGTCCTCCCATACGGTGGATGAATCTGGCTCTGATTGACGCGCCAAAAATAACAATTCTTCATTCGAGTCAACACTCATAAAGGGAGAAAGTGCATAAATCCTGCTAAAAAACATATAATCTGCTTGTATATTCCAAAAAAGTCTCTACCTTTGCACCGCAATTCAGAAATGAATGCATCAAAGGTTTGATTCGCTAGCTCAGCTGGTAGAGCACAACACTTTTAATGTTGGGGTCCTGGGTTCGAGCCC